>OMLO01001336.1_pt1 | contig 18771 bp, 15 predicted proteins | sample 1674811 | NCBI WGS metagenome assembly OMLO01 (sample SAMN06265003, study PRJEB25207) | coral metagenome | isolation source: Coral host | place: Mexico:La Bocana,Puerto Morelos, Mexico | collected 2008-11-13 | reverse complement strand
GACCGTGACAGGCAGTCTGATAGTCCCTGACTGATCACAGATACTGGGCGATGTGATGCTCTGCACGAGCTCGGTAATTTTTAGGATCGCATGACATTTCTAAAGAGACATCCAATACTTTCAATAGGTTTAAATGAGGCTTTCAGTAGGAATTCGTAATGTGAATATTTAGTATTCGGTTTGCGCCGAATTTGTGTCGAGCCATTTTATAGTAAGCCCAGGCACGGTTATTTCGTCAACCAATAAACCAAACTAATTTTTAGGATCGCTGATTGTTAATTATTCCACGAGTTTGACCATAGGTCTCCTTTGATTGACTTGACGTTTCGTACGTTACGCTTTCTACATTTCCAACAGTAAACCTTGAAATGTGAAACAGCTTTTTGTATATAATAGTGGTGAGGGGTCTGGAACCGGCTAGATTAAGCACTATGTAATGTTTGTTGAGAAAATACGAAACGTCAAGTCCTAATAAATAATGTGCAACTCGGAAATGGCCGCGAGGTTGGTTGTATGTTTGTTTCGTTCGTTTCGGTATGTCCATTCCACAGTAGACTTTCCTACAAATTCCCTACGAAAGCTGAGCTCACAACGAGGAAACACCCCTGTCTCAAAAAAAAAAAAATTTCCAAGTGTCACATACCAGGGTCTCGCTCTCTTAGCCGAGCATCAGCCACGCGTCAGACCTGCGATCTATACAGCTCTTCTGGATCGCTTGGCGGTTGTTAGTCGACATATGATAGTTTGAATTGGATGGGTTCCTTCGATTCCTTAAATTTGAGCAAAATATCAGACTGCCGGTTATTTAGTGATTTGAGAACCGTGACCGGCAGTCGACCTAAAAATTTCGAAGTGTCACAAGCCACGGTCTCGCTCTCTGAGCCGAGAGTCATCCACGCGTTAGACCTGTGATCTATACAGCTCTTCTGGATCGCTTGGCGGTTGTTAATCGACAGATGATAGTTTGGATTGAATGGGTCCCTTCGATTCCTTAAAATTTGAGAAAAATATCAGACTACCGGTCATTTAGTGAATTAATTTAAAACCTTGACCGGCTGCCGGTCATTTAGACACATTCAATAAATGACCGGCAGTCTGATATTTTTCTCAAATTTTAAGGAATGGAAGAGACCCATCGAATTCAAACTATCATATTTCAACAATCGCCTAGCGATCCAGAAGAGCTGTATAGATCGCAGATCTAACGCGTGGTTGACTCTCGGCTCAGAGAGCGAGACCGTGGTTTGTGACACTTAGAAATTTTTAGGTCGACTGCCGGTCACGGTTTTCAAATCACTAAATGGCCGGCAGTCTGATATTTTGCTTAAATTTGAGGAATGGAAGGATCCCATCCAATCCAAACTATCATATGTCGATTAACAATCGCAAGGCGATCCAGAAGAGCTGCATAGATCGCAATGGTTGACGCTCTGCTAAGAGAGCGAGACCCTGTTATGTGACACTTGAAAACTTTTAGGTCGAATGTCGGTCACGATTTTCAATCACTAAATGACCGGCAGTCCGAGTTTAGGGAATCGAGGGAACCGATCATGTACATGATCATCTTACAATATGTGAACTGAGAAGTTTCAATCGATCCCAAAAAATGTTTCTCTATTATGAGTATCATAATAAGTAGGATTGCAGTAAGATCGTGACACCAGAGTCATGACATCTTACCTATCAAGCGTGACGTCTGCTCTTACTACAGGTCACTACACGTGAGTGTGGTCTCTGTTTTACACAGTGACGATCGACTCTCCCTTCGTGCTTAACTATACGCTTTAGCTTCTATCCTTTCTGCTTAAAAATCTGTGGATTTGAACTTCTTATTCGACATATAATAGCTTGCATATGACCGTTCGATTTCCTAAATTTGTCAAAACTATCGAACTGCTTTGAAAACCGTTCCCGGCAGTCGACCTAAAATTTCCAAGTGTCACATACCAGGGTCTCGCTCTCTTAGCCGAGCATCAACCACGCGTCAGACCTGCGAGCTATACAGCTCTTCTGGATCGCTTGGCGGTTGTTAGTCGACATATGATAGTTTGAATTGGATGGGTTCCTTCGATTCCTTAAATTTGAGCAAAATATCAGACTGCCGGTCATTTAGTGATTTGAAAACCGTGACCGGCAGTCGACCTAAAAATTTCTAAGTGTCACAAACCACGGTCTCGCTCTCTGAGCCGAGCGTCAACCACGCGTTAGACCTGCGATCTATACAGCTCTTCTGGATCGCTTGGCGGTTGTTAATCGACATATGATAGTTTGGATTGAATGGGCCTCTTCGGTTCCTTAAAATTTGAGAAAAATATCAAACCTTGATCGGCTGCCGGTCATTTAGACACAGCGTTCTTTTTTCAGCCGTCTGTTGTTGTTGTTGTTAATTAGTTACTTATTTCAAATTTAAATTTAGTTGTTAGTACTATTCCCAACAGTCACTTCTTAAGATGTATGTCGAGACATACGAAACGTCAATTAAATGAACTTTTGTTTACCAACATGCGTTTTATTGCCATGTTAATCACCGCATTCTTATAAAGCTACGATGGCCAAAGAAGAAGGCTACTCCACCCCAACCCCTGTGCGGATGAGCCATTTCCCACAAGGTTGTGACTAGAATCAGGTTGGACACATTATGTTTATTACACATCTGCTTTCCTCTTACCTTTTGACTCCTATCATGTATTTTGAGTGAAGATGATATGGAGTATCCATAGTAACAAAAACTATCTGGATTGCAACCTCGTTCCCAGGGCAAAGCCCTGGGAACGAGGTTATGCGGATTACTCTAGGCAAACCTTGTTGTGTAATAAACATAATGTGTCCAACCCGATCCATCAAAACCTTGCTGTCGTTTCCAGGTTATGCCGCGGATTTTGAAAAAGTCTCGTGACTTCCGAGTCTTGCCATTACCTAAAGATTCCTCGAATTTTGTGTTAGATTCCGCTTTCTAATGGAGGAGGACGCACCTTTACTCGATAAACGTACTTCCAAGTCTCGTCAGGAGGCAGGATGTTATTTTCCTTGTCGATATACACTGGCGATCTTGTCTTCAGCGGGCTTTTGTGTTGTGTACCTGTTGAGAGTGAACTTGAGTGTTGCGTTAGTCGCAATGGTAAACTCGACTTATGCCAATGCGAAAGCTTCTGCTCATGATCCAGAATGCCAAAGAAATACATCAAAACAATCCACAGCAAAGGTAAGGATACTGGTTCTTGTCTCTCCTTAAGAAATGGTTATTTTAGCTCTCATTGTGTTGTTAACATGTGATAACAGAGTTATTATCGCAGAAGCCTAATTCCCTTAACCGGAAATAAGGCTCATAAACTTAAAACATACCAAAGGCCACCGCAATATGCCAAAAGTAGCGTAGAAGTGCACATGTAAGGAATATTCAAAAAGTCAAAAGCTTAGACGTTGGCATGGAAACCTTTCAAAAATTGTGTAAGTTTTGCGCACTGGAGCTTTTACAGGGCAACTTCATGTCGCCAGAGACCACACATGTTCAGTCACTGGAAGCCAGACACAATATGCTCTAGACAAAATCGAGGAAACAGAACAAACAAATCCTGCTTCTATTCAAGGGTTTGATTGTATGCTTTTTCTGTATTTGACAGTGATATATTTCTAATCATGTACAAAGCTAGTCTCCTTTACAGCCATTATTGGGGCCGTCATGCAACGCTTCTCCCCACTACATGTAGAAGTGTTGCATGAAAGCACGGCCACTATGATTAATGAGGGTTGTACAGGGTACCTGTATTCACAAGATAAGTTGATTTTATTTTTTCGTGAAACACGAATTTTAGATATTATTCTATGTGATTTGTAACCTGAAGGTTCTACGTGATCCATGAATAACTTGCATTATTTACCAATATTTGTGATTTTACTACACTGTTAACTCTACATGTTTTTGAGATTTAAGTCCTCCAGAAGTGTAAGAAAAATGGTTAGAGTCGTCTATCAAGAGTGATTTGGTATTATATGGAGCCTTTACTTAGCTTTTCAAGATTTTGCTTTCTTCAAACACTCTTTAATTTAGCAAAAGATCAGAGCAGGTTATTTAAAAAAGTACCTCACTTTCTAAATTTTGTGATTCAGGAAAATGGATTTTAATATCCTTGATTAGCTATTTTTCTGTTCGTTAACCATGCCGGAGACCACCCTGTATGACCCTTATTAATGATCTAGGTGGACATAACATCTCCACCAAGGAAATCTCCTAGAATTTTAAACATTATGTAACTGAAAACCTTAAACTATTGCAGCATCAGGTGATCTCATTTTTATCAAAGTTGTTTGTGATTTTTTTATGCTTGCAACATGTAGCAGTACACACTATAAGAGTCACATTGAACAAAGAGGTGTAATGTAGCTTTAGCAGAATCACTTTCTAACATGCATTTCTGTGGATATATCTAAATTGCTTCTGTCAGTTATTAACACTGTCTGTTCAATTGCAGGATGGAGAGTTTAATTGGGATCAAGAAACACAAGGTATTATTAATTTACACTACGCTATACATTACTGGCAAGTACCTTCACAGGCTGTAAATTTAGTTAGTGAGCTTATCAAATGTGTGTCAAAAGCCAGCTGTAATTTGTTGACATCTTTCTATCACTGGATCAAATCTGAAATGATAAATCAACATGGTAAGTGATGTACTTGATCTGACGAATCAATAGTGACCTTCTGATAAGTGCCTGAGGCCTACATGTATATCTATCGACCAGCTACAATTCCTTATTGGTATGTTGCCCTTAAAACTGATCTGCATCCCTATATAAAGACACAATCACAGCAAGCTTATAAACATGTTTTACAACATTATCTTTTGTATACACAATTAAGATATGTACATGTACTGTATTCTGAACTGTTATTTCCCTCCGTAGGCCTGATTCTAGGTTCATTTTTCTATGGTTACATCATAACACAAGTTCCAGGAGGATGGTTGGCAGCACGGGTTGGGGCAAAGTATTTATTTGGTTTTGGGGTTCTTTGTACATCAATATTGACAATGTTTACACCTGTGGCAGCACATCACAGTGTTGGAATGTTACTGCTGGTCAGAATATTGGAGGGGCTTGGAGAGGTCAGTTTTCCATGAATTTGATCCTTCAATCATACATCTGGGCTCTAAATCACCTACCTTTGGGTCATCCAAGACAAGTAGATTTCCTGTTGGGAAATAAACTTTTCATTCTCATTGGCTTAACGGAATGATGTATTTGCATTGCATTTTCTGTGGCACAGTTTATATCTCTGTCTGCCATAGTTTCAATTGTTTGATGGCAAATCCTGCAACTTTTAATATGCCCCTACATTGTACATGCCATCTTTTCTTGAAACATGACTTCACGTTTAGATCAGGCTTTTAGCCACTCGCAGATGGGCATCTACAAATTTTCATATGTTGGAATTTTGGATGCCCTTTTTTCAAATCCTGGCTGAAAGCCTGGTTTAGATACAACCAATGATACATGTATCCTGAAAATTTAGACACCAGGAATTTTCTTTTTTCCATGCATTTTGGAGCAACCTATCTGGGATTAAACCATTTAGATATATTTGCATTTCACATAATTGTGCAATATCATTGATGCCTTTTTTTTCTGTAGGGCGTCACGTTCCCTGCCATGCATGCCATGTGGAGTAGCTGGGCTCCACCTTTAGAGAGAAGCAAGCTTTGTACATTGTCATATGCAGGTATCTTATTCACTGCAAGTTTTCGTATGTCTGTTCATTCACATTTTTTATTCACTAGAGCCTAGTTTTTCAGTGGAGTCCTGGCTGAGGACATTGTGTTATGTTGTGTTCTTGAGTAAGACACACAGTGTCTCTCTCCAGGTTTAAAATAGGTGCCGTTTGGCTTCTATGTACAATACTTACCTATAACCTTTTAGCTGGACCCAAACATTCTCAAAAGCAAGTACATGTAATCTGTAATATGAATATCTTTTGCTGGCTTCTTGAAAGGACTTCAACTTGGTACGATTCTTGGCTTGCCAATAGCTGGTGTACTGTGTGCCTCTGACCTCTGGGGAGGATGGCCATCAGTATTTTACATTTTTGGTAAGTCTGTTAACAAAGCTTTTTTTCCTTGCAACTGTGACTAAGTTTATTTCAAACTCCTTACTGAAATTTTTAAAATTTAATTTCGCTTTTGATTGACAGGTGCTGTGGGTGTCGCATGGTTCATAATCTGGATGATGTTTATTTATGATAAACCAGCAAATCACCCAAGAATATCTGTCAAGGAAAAAGAGTACATTTTGTCAAGTATAGGATCTGCGCAGTACAAAAAGACAAGAGTATGACAACTTCTTACAGTTCTTATAAGTTTCAGGTTAAAAATGTGTCATGTAGTTGATAAACTAGTATCTGTTTTTCCAGTTACAGTTGAACCTCTGTATATAGACACCTCAAATGCAGACAGTTTCCAGTGTACTGACAAAATTCTCACACATTTCCTCCAAAAAAGCCCTCTATAATATGCACCCTCTCTAATACAGACAACAGACACTTTATCTTGGCCCTAGGAACCAAATTCATACAAATTTAACCTCTTTATTACGGACACCCTGGGGACCAGGTGTCAATAAATATATGTTATTTGCCAGCTGGGAGGTCCATATAGTGAAAAACTGTGACTGAGGCCTTGAAAATGCTGCCGAGGCCGCAGGCTGAGAGCAGCATTTTCAAATCCAAGGTCACAGTTTTTCAATATATGGACCGTCCTAAGCCAGTAAATAATTTATTTATTTTTTCCAAGCTCTCAAACAAAAAAATAAATCCGGAAAAAAACTCACCCAAGCGTTACTGTGACCGTGGTCAGAGAAAACCCAGACCGCACTAAGAACCAATCAGATTGTAGGATTCGTTACCGTGCCCACTTGGAAAAAAAGTAATTTGTGGTATTTACCATTTCCTGTCAGCAGTTTCAGAAATTCACAGGACACTCACTTTTGAGCCTGATCTCAGTTACTAAACACTCTCAACTGTCAGTGGAGACTTGAAAGTGACATCATTATAGTGTCCTTTCCAATACAGACTCTTCTCTAATACAGACGCTTTTCTCTGTCCCTTTGTTTTCCGTATTAGAGAGGTCCCACTGTTCTTACATCGCTTTTAGCCATAACCTCCAGAGGGTATTCTGGTTGAAAAATCTGTGTTTACATTTAATTAAAAGGTTAAAGGATAAAGCATCATTATTTACAAGTACACAGTTGTATTCAAAGCTGTATGCTTGTGTGCATCACCATCAGTCCTCATCACGCTATCGGATGCATCAGGCCTTGTGCGCATATGAAGAAGATATTGGTCAAACATACTATAATTAAGAACAAATCCAGATAGCAGTAGGGCGGAGGATTTCAACCAGGGATCTTCAGATTTCATATCCACATCCTAAACCTCTTTGCCATGATCCCAGATTCTTTATGGGAGCCATATTTTGCCCAAGGAATATGCATCAAGGTTCAGTGTGCAGTAAAGTGTTTTTGGATGTGGTTGGATTTATCCACACTTATTTTAGTTGAATTATTTAATTTTCAATGCTTGTCATTGGTTTCTGATGTTGTTTTCTGGAAGTTTGTTCTGCAAGGCTTACATACTCACTGATCTTTCTAACTTGATTTTAGAAATACCCCACACCATGGTTTAATATCTGGACGTCACCTGCTGTGTGGGCCATCATCATAGCTCACTTCTGTAATAACTGGGGTTTCTACACATTTCTCACTTGCTTACCATCTTATTTTAAAGAAGTTCTGAATTTCTCAATCTCTGAAGTAAGTACATTTAAGGGTTTTGTTACATTTGTTACAAGCACACAGAAAAACACAAGATGAGGTGCCTTTCATATGTGTTCTTAAAAGGTCCTAAGTGCATCTCCACAAGGAACAAGGAACGCATTTCCCTTTTCCTTTATGAAATGTTTAAGAAATTTGACATGTTCAAACTGATAGTGTAGGCCAAATACTTTATCACTCGCACAATAATTAAAAAAAAAATGCTATATAGATTTAATAATACTGGTACTCCTTTTCACAGTTAAGTTTACTCATTTGCATTGCAATATAATATACAATGTATGTGAGGCAAATTGGGGCTATTTTGTAGTTTTAGCCTCACACAGGTTGAATTCCCTTGTGATGCAAATGAGAAAACCACAGTGAAAAGGGCTGTTGAAGACATTCCCCCTCCAGCATTAAATTTTCCAGAACCCGTTTTACGCCTGGGTAGGTAGCGGCAGTGCAAGAGTATAGTGTGATACTCAAGGCTACAGAATGATGGAAATCAACTTGCTTTGACTGTCCCCTGCACTAACCACTACACTGGTCACTGCTCTGACTGAGTTAACTGCATGTAGATGTAAGCTTGAGAAGGTACTTTTTATCAATCCATAACCGTGGAGTATTGGTCTCCTTTTCCTCTCTCCCAGGCTCTTTCTTTTTTACCTCCATTATTACAAAGGAGAGGTCTGAGTCTTACACGCAATGGTCTTAAATGCAACACATGGCTGCCAGTTCCCGTGTGTCATTCAATGATATGTTGCCTTTTCATTTCAGAATGGTTTTTTGTCTGCCATTCCATTTTTACTAATGTACATTATTGGTGTTGGTGGCGGCCAAGTGGCAGACAAGCTACGTTACAGTAACATACTAACAACAGGAGAAGTTAGGAAAGTTTTTGCTACAGGGGGTGAGTTCAAATGTGCTTTCATTCCATGCATAAAATCACAGAGGGTGGGTTGGGGAGGATGTGGCGACTCTCTCACTCTCTCATTGTACCTTTTAGAGGACGAAAAGCGATTTGGTTCCTGTTAGGGTGTTCAGCCTCAGAAAGGTCCGCAGTGGGGACAAATGACAGGAGACCATGTGTTATTTTAGAATTGGTATCTCTTAGCAGTGAGAAACATTTCCAGCCATGCCCACAAAACAGAAGCTTGGTACCTCTTATTTTGGCAACCACCCCTGTCCTTTTCATGTGGCAGTTGTCCCCTGGGGGAGAGTGACTCTAAAGAAACAATGTGTCAGAACTTTGTGTTTGAGGATCACAAACTTCTACATGGCATTTTTAGTGGAATAAAATATTCTGAGAAATGACCTGCAACGGATATATTGGTCAAATACCCTGTTCATGCATACATCTTTAATTATTTAATAGTTTATTTTTAATATTTGTGGATATTTTGGGAGTTGTGTAGAATTTTCCTGAGCCCTCAAATAGGAGCAATTAGCAAATTAAGCATTCAGTCTGGCACAAGCCAAGGAAACATTTATGAGAATTAAGCTTTGAGCCCCGTGGGTCACTCCCAGAAAAATTGGGTGGGGGTGTACGATCCGCTTTCCAAAAGCCTTATCCTTTTTGAGACCAAAAGTTCCAATTTTCTCTTAGACCTGACTGAAAATTTGATACCCTATATAAGAACTGACCTTAAATCAAATCAATATCCTGTTTCCTTATAACTAGATCCTTAGGCATCGTGAACAGCTTTTGGTGATGGTCATATCGAGGTGAAGAAAAGGTGGCTTCTAGAAGAAAGCATACCCAATTCAAGACTATAATCAAAAGTGGCTAAAAAACCGCACCCTTTGGGGCCGCACAGATCTATATAGCTCATATAAGGGAGTACCCCCCTCGGTTGGGGGTTTGATCCAATACTGCAGCGTGTGAAAACTAATACAGTACATATCTCATTTGTTTAGGATATCTTGTCCCTGCCTGTCTCATGGTGGCAACAAGCTATGTTGGCTGTGAAGACACGGCACTAGCTGTTGTTTTATTTTCACTGGCTCTCGGGATCTCAGCCCTGAATATGTCTTCGTATAATGTCAATCATTTGGATATCGCCCCTAGATATGCGGGGGTTCTTATGGGGATCACCAACGCCGCTGGAACAATCCCAGGGATGGTTGGCCCGTATGTAGTGGGATATCTGACTGACAATGAGGTAATGTTTTTGTCTTCAATGATTTATTTCATCAGTAGTTCGTATAGTGTGATCGGATGACGGTAGTTTTGAAAAGAACTAGTTTTGGTGACAGACGTTTCGACAACCTGAGGGGAAGTCATCTTCAGAATCAATTGAATAGTGTTTGTAAGGCGATGTGTTGTAAGTCTGGTCCGTTGACACTGATTGGTCAGACGCTGGAAATGAATGCTACAACAACAAGTAGACGTGAAAAGAGCGTAATTCTGGTAACAAATTAAGACTCTTATTTTCAAGACCTCACGCGAGCATTTGTAAATTGATATCGTACACAATATTATCATGGTGGACGGCTAAAAGAATCAAAACTTGTAGAGATGTTGATGTTGTCCAGCAAGAGTAAGTTTGTAATCTTCTGTCCCTCCGCCATCTTGAGTTTGAGAAAGGAGGTTTAATAGTATTTTATCCCATTCAGCAGAGAAAACTTTTTAAAGGCAGATTCCATGAAATAAACACTGCATTATTTGCCGACAGACTTCACCAGTGTTCCCTTTTGTGGGACAACTCCTGATGTGTACATGAGGCGTGTCCTATAAGACAGTGGAACCCCGATTTTACAATATGGCAAGGGGACAGCAAAATCATATCGTTAAATCGCGACATCGTTGTAATGGAACTCCCGATTTAACGATTTGGCGGCAAAGAAGTTAATGATGTCATTATATCGGGATATGGCCTGTGATAAAATTTCCAATAAAATCAACAATTTTCCGCAACATAATACCTATACTGTATGCATTTTACTTACAGTAACTGCAATGTGTAAATGAATCACAAATGCAACAATCGAAACATAACACCATGTCCATGCACAGTTTGTAGAGTGTTTGCTAGTTGCTTGTCACTCTTTTGCGGTGTGTGATATTAATTACATCGATGTAACTGAGAAGACATGTCATGGCTTGGGTCTCGGATTTTCAGCGTTATCCCTATCGTTCAACCAAAATATCGTTAAATCGGGATTTTGCTCCATATAATTTACTGTAACTTTTGCGGAACATGGAATGTTGATCATTAAATCGGGAATTGCATCGACCTTTTTTATGTTTAATATTTGAACTCTATTCAGTGTCGTCTTGTCGCTGTTGTTACTCAATGCAGCAGCTGTTCTTAATACCTTCAACTACAGATAATAAGCCGTGGTTTTAATGAACCTCAAAGAGGTTTAAGAAAAAGCTTATCGACTTATCTTTTCTGCGCGATTTCCTTATTAGTGTGAGGTACATTTGTCCTGATAAAGGCAGAAATCTGATGGGGAGATAGAGGTTGTTCGTTGCTTTAGCTGAAAGTCAGTTAACTTAGGGATTTAAAGCAGATTTTTATTTGTTTTGCGTCAAATTTGGCGAGTGGTAAATAAAATGGCGGAGAGAATGGTTTTCATGGCGAAATGTCTTGCGTGCCTCTTTCTTAAAAGCAGCTATTGATCATGATAAGAAAACAAAGCTGTTGAAAATTCATCTTTAGTCATATACGGCCGTACTTTGGAGTTCATATTTGTTAACAAGTTGATGAGATCTGTAAGTGATGCAGTGAAATACACAAAAGAGAACTTTGCCAGGTTCATAACTATTCCCTATATAAACTATGATTTCACCAAGGAGCCACCCAAACCTTTACTCAACCAGGTAATTTGGTTATATCAACTAAGTTGAAAATGTAAATTGGCCACCGAGTTATAAAGCTGACGTTTCGAGCGTTAGCCCTTCGTCAGAGCGCGAAGGGCTAACGAAGGGCTAACGCTCGAAACGTCAGCTTTATAACTCGTTACGGTGGCCAATGTACATTTTCAACTTAGTTGATATAACCAAATTACCTTGTTACCCCCACCGACGCAGCACCACAGTTTCTTTAGAAACTTTCACCCTTTATTCTTTACTCAACCACTCACGTTTGGGGTTACGTAATATACTAGGCTAAACAAAAACGAACAAAATTGTAACCTAACTCCATAAAGCGAGCGTAATCCACACTGTTAAAAAGGTTTAACTACAAAGCCTTTGGTCTTGTCAAATGGTGTTTAACAGTTCGTGAGAATACCGGAAACTAGCGTGCAAGTAGCTAGACCCAGTTCCCATTTTCCTGCTCAATCTTAGTCAAACGTTCTCCCTGGGGATGAGATCCTACCCAGTCTTGTCAGATATGTAGCAACCTTTGACAAAAGGACTGGAACCAAACTGAAGAGAAACTAGTCCCAGTTTCCACTGAACATGGTTTTTGCATCCTTATCCGATTTTCTTGTTTTTCGTTTTCAGCCAACCAGGGGCCAGTGGCAGAAAGTATTTTACATATCTTCCGGTCTGTACGTAGTTGGCTGGATTACTTTTCTACTTCTCGGAAGTGGAAAACAACAGTCCTGGAACACGCCTTTTGAAGACCTGCTGGTGCCAGTTGATATTCCGAGAGAACCAAGAATACCGGTAATGGCAGAGATTCTTTCGATCAACAGTCAAGACACAGATTTGTCCCAGTCATGATCCGAATGCTAAGGACAAAAAGTTTACATTGAAACCATCCAAACGTTTGGCTGCCGTGTTTGCAGTTTGTTGACCGGAGTTATTGTGTGATTCTTCTTGACTTAGTTGGTAGAACGTAACCAAGGTAACGCGAAGTTTTACAAGCACGAGAGACATTTTCAAATGCCTCAAATTTCACCAGAGTTGAATACTCTGCTTTCGGTTATGTTTTCAACTTTCTTCTCTCTGTCTGGAAATGTGATGAAATTCTCTCTTCTTTTGTGATGTTTTTTCTTGCCATACAAACACGAGAGAAATACTATCACATTTTCAAATGCCTCGAATTTCATCAGAGTTGAATCGTTGCTGCGATTCAGGTCACTTCTGAGTGACAGCTACTCAACATTCTACAAACTTTTCAAGCGGGTTTGGTTTAACTGGAGATTAGCGGAACAATATCAATTTGTAGCGATGTGTTTTAATATTTATAAAAGGAAATACACAGCAAAATACAGAGTACAAAAATACTGGTAAAAAAATACGATATTAATATGTTTTACATCAAAGTACCTTTTTATGACTTTTAGGGAAAAAAACATTTATACAACAACTAATTAGCAAATTGCAGACAAATTTTAAATTAATGCTCAAGTTATATTTCGATAGGTGAAACGTTTATTGTTGATAGAAAAAAGTGTCTAAGTGTCTGAGGTACAGCATTTAAAATAATTCGTTAGTAGACTTTTAATGAATTCTGTACAAAAAAAAAACAAAACAGCACACTAAGAGATCTAATCCAAGAAAGATTTTTATAATTAAAAAACAATTTGTCATGGTGAAGTCACTAGCCTTGAATTCGTCACAGTGTTGAGAGTCGTTTAAAGGCCTCTTGTAAATTAAAATCGTTAAAAATAAACCAGGAAACACCGGAAACACCAGTTAAATAAGCTAATTTTGAAATGTGCCCGCGTCTTACAAACGCTTACTTCAAACCTCCGAAGGGAAAACGATGGTGGCTGTACATTTTACTCCCACAATTCTAAGCAAACCTTACACAGTCTATAAAGTACAACGAAAGCCATTTCTTTCAATATTTGTTCCCGTGCTTACGACATTGTGTCTGCTGGGTTTGAAGATTTTAATACTTTTCTGTACGTTTTTAGGAGCGTTCTTTAATGTTTCAAGCACTAATAATTACGGGTAAATGTACCAGTCGCCATCTTTATTCTCAGGAGAATAGGCCATTTCTGATTAGGCTTTTGCATCTGTGTCAAAACGAGTCTACGTGTGAAACCATTCATATGAAAATCTGTTCTGCCAAGAGGTTCATTTCCATGCAAATGAAACTCGTTTCCAAATGAAAGATTTTGCACAAGGATTCGTTTTGAAACAGACACAAGGTACTCGGAAATAGCCGCGAGGTTGGTTGATCCATGCAATTCCTCCGTCTCTGTGGTTCAACGCTACGTGACAGAGAGAGGGCTGTATCTGAAATAGAAACTTCTATAATTTAAGCTTATTTCAGACCGAAGATGTCTTTCAGCGTTAAATTACTCAAGGACCTTCTGGAGAATGATTAAACACAGTCAAATTAAATTTAGACTCTGGAAGCGATATTCGTAACGCGATTAAAATAAAGTTTAGCTACTCTATTGAGTTTTCATCGTGTGAATTTATCATTTCAGTTTCTAGAACAATAGCAAGGAACTAAATGTACCCGTCCTGTTTTGGCATATTCTCTACTTCCTCTTTGAAATTTAATCTTACTCCAGCGCAATAAAAACAACGCACAAAGCTCCTCGGATCATGCAAAATTAAAGGTTACCTTGCTCAGTCAGGGGCCTTAATTTCAACTTACAAGTATGTTTATATGAAGCGTTAATCTCTTCCCACTAGTCCTCCAGGGTTACCAATCTCTTAAAAATAAAAGGAAAATTCTTGTAATTGGTTTTCTCTCAACTCAGCGGACCGACTGACTGACTTAACCGTTCAGGCTAGTTATGCCTGCCGAGTCATGTTGTGCTGGAAGTCTACTGGATGCGGACGTGAAGATATTGGGGCTATGATCAAGACTCCCACAGTGAAAGTCACCGCAAAACGCTAAGGACAAGTGTAAAACGTCAAGTATCCTGTGGTGTTTAATTACACTTACACGGAGCCTACGTGCCAACGTAAGAACTTGTTTAGGGTTTTACTCAAGCATGAAACGTTACAGAAGTTTTCTATAAACACAATATTTCGATTATTATTATGCCTGCGTTACCATTCGACTAGGAGAACTCATCGCCACCAAAAAGCAGGAGACCTATTCCACAACAATCTCTTGGATAAGAGCTGAAGTATCTTTTGCAATCCTACGGAGTGCTTTGCTCTGCGTTAGAGGTTCAAGGGCAAAGAGGAGAAGAAGCGCAGATGATAAAGAGAGGGACCTAGAAATTGACAAAGAATCAGCTGGACTGAACTGAACGTTACTTATTATTGATTTTTCATTGTTTTATCAATTTTTATTAATTTTGATAGCACCTTTTTTAACGTGTTAAAAATAAAGTTTTCATTATTATTATTAATATTATTATTATTATTAATATTATTATTATTATTATTATTATTGTTATTATTAACTTTATTTATATTTATATAGCGCCATTCTTACGCTCTGGGTGCAGTTACAAGGAAATGTGCATAAAATGTCCAATTAGAGTAAAAGTCTATATAGAAAAGGAGCAAGATTTAAAGACTAAGTGCAATTCATAAATTTGTACGATTCGACAAAATCATTTCACGTAAACATAGTTTTATCAGAAAACATACTCTCCAATCATTACCTCAACCTCCTGATACTTACATCGATTGTTTCCTCTCGTTCATTTGAACATCTGTTAAATTTTTTTTAAGAATTTACATGTAAATCGGAGCCGAATTAAAATGGTAGAGAGTACAAAGAACTGATTGCTGTTTTCAGCTAGGTTATGTGCAATAATACAAACAGGTTACAAAGACTCGTCTCTTCTCGTACTTCTCGTCTCATCGTATGTTTTAGCTAGCCGTGTCGCAAGGCAAAGACTTGATAAAGACTTGCTTGTGGTCGCCAATTTACACGGGCGACGTAAATGAAAGCACAAGAGAAACAAAGATTATAGATTTCCTTGTTTTGTCTATCGCGCTTATGTTTGCGCTGTACGTAAATCGGGCTTTGCAAGGCGATATTTACAGTGCAAGGTAAAATTACCTTTAAAATATTAATTTCCTTCTCCTCAGCCTCTCCTCCCTTCTCGACCATTCTGTGTTCCGCGCGTGTTTTCTGCCTTCTTACTCTATCAGATAATGACATCACTGTCGGAAACCCATACGGAGATTTATTTTTGTATTTCTTCAATCCGAAACGTAATTTGAGGGTCTGACAACAGGATTATTGGCTTATTCATACGCCTACGTTTTTCAAACAAAAGGAAAACAATTTTAATAACCCTTTATGTTTGCCAAAATAGAGTTAAAGAACTCGCATGGATTATAATTAGTGTCTGACCAAACTCTCAGGCGCGTGTAATTATTTCTTTGAGATTCTACTGTTGGATGCGTGCTCAAACTCGCAGGTGTGTTGGGCAGCTCTTGTATTAAATTCGAGTGCAATCCGTCCAATTTGAAAATAAATGAATTCAAGAAATTCCTCAGAATGCTTCAGTTATTGCACTCCTTGCAATGTTTTTCATTCAGTGATTTTTTCCGAGTTGTTCAGCTTGCAGTCCTGTCACATATACCACCAACTTTGCTCACTCCATCCAGTGTATCTGCTGACATGTTTAAGACTCACTAAGACAATCAGAAAATCTTCAAAACTTCTTCTTCTACACAAGGTCACTCTTGCGGCTTTGGTCTTAAACCTTTTATTCCGGAAGGAACAAAAAATGAAGTTGAGTTGACGTCAACATGTTTCTCGAGTCCCCGGCAAATATCATTCAACCTTGCACTCGCTTAATTTGTCAACTTCTGCAGTTGATTTGAGACCAGGCACAGTTATTGTTCATTATTTTTGGAAGCCTTATTTTGGTATAATAATTGAAAATTATTAACCTTGCAGAAATGCCTTGGGGCTTAATTACAACTCCGCCTTGCACGCGCAGAGCACGTGGTTTTTCGGAATCCGCGGCATTTAATTAGGAAAAAGACGACATGTTTAATTCTAGAAACGTGTACGAACGGACGAACTTAACTGGAAGAGATTTTCTTTATTTGAAATTGTATATAATCCACTAAGTATGGATTCTGCTCCTGTACCATCAGAAAGGACTTGAATCGACTAAGGAGAACTCTGCTGATGCCATAAAAGAAACAGACTAGGTTGTCATAAGCAACGTCACACAGTGGCTTAGAGAAAGCGCGTTCAAAATCTAATAAAAGCGTCCTGGGAATGATGTTTAAACTTAGGTGGAAAAGACCTTGCTGGAACCTTTTGTTGTATGTAAACGGGCCTTTAAATTGACGTAAACAAGGCGGCAAATGGGCCAATTTTGCAGTGAAACTTAAATCTTCCTTTGGCTTTGTGACAACTTATTAAGCAGCTCAGACCTGCTTAGGCCCTTATCTGACAACCAAGTTTGAAAATAAATTCATGATTGTTGAAGATTGCCAGAACACGAATGTTTCGGCTACTTTTCTCGGAAATAACTGCTGCTTTGAAAACTATTACTGAAACACAACCAGTTTCATTAATATTCTGCACACTGAAGGCTAATCTGAGTGCTACTGAGAACTGACATAATTGTATGAATAAAACGATAAATAGAGAAAGTTGTACATCTCCAAAAAAAAGATGACCTTCGTTCGCCGCTCTTCACTGAACTTCTTGAGTCGGACAACAAAGAATAAGAAACTAAATCTGCACTTAAGTGGTATTTTTTGGATTTGTCCAATGTCCAACAACGAAAACTAACCACAATTAAGAGAGATTTTAGTTCTGCCTGCTTCTAATCACGTAGTCGCGTATAAGTCTGACAGGGCTGACAGACTGTTATGTTTTGGAGCTTCTGATCTGATACGTAATTATCAACCAGACTGCCAGGCGTATAGTAGGATTTCCCTCCGTGTTATTAGACGACTGTTACTGGTTACATATAAAGAAAAACAAGCAATTGCTATTACGGAGATAGATTCCACTGTGATTTCAATTAGCAAGTCGCACTGACGGGAACAAGAAGTCCCAAACACTGAGGTAAGTCCTTCTCTTATGTAATGCCTCCAAAGGGCTGATACGATCAGTTATTACCTCCTCAGTGCTGTTCCCGGAAAAGTGTTGCCCTTAAGTCCAGTTTAGGTCAGATAACTATCTTTCGCGAGTTACAGTGATAAAAATTGCATTTTTCTGTACATTTCTTCACTCTCCGCCTATCAGATTAGCTAGGCTGCCAGGTACTCAACTCGGTAATATGTTTTTAAACGTGATGACTCTCCTTTTCAACTGAGCACCGTTTTATAAACGCCAAAAACCGATTGCGTAGATGGCCGAAATAAGTAGTTTTCGGAGTGTACGTGTTAGCGATTTATCCTTATTTTTTAATCATAGTTATTGTATAGTCCAACTGAAATAGTTGAGTTTCGGTCTCTAAAACCAAGTGACGTATAACACTACAGTGTATCGAAAGATTTTCGCCTCTTTGGAATCGCCTCGTTATTTGATATCGAGAGACCAAATCATCTTCAAGCTATACTAAGCTTCGCTATAATAGCTGTAATAGAACACTCAATTGGTGACCAGTCGCGGCGGAGTTAACATCAATATCAGGGGGGCCTCTTCGAGTTTCAACTCATCAGTTTATTGATGGCCAAGATTTCTTCAATCGACTAGAGGTTAGGTATTACATTAAGTTACTCATTGTTCTGAATTGTTGGTCTTGTTTCAGTTACAACTTGTGTGAGTTAAATTAAGGATATATCATTTCAAAACTCAGTTTTTGAGTAGTTGAACAGCCCATTTTCAAGAGCAGTTTTCGGGGATCCAAACTGAAAACCTACAATCAAGATTTATCTTTCTTACATCCAAGAATCCTGTGTAAAGAGATACATGACTAGTTATTTGAGAGTTCCAACCTTCAGACAGCATTTATTTGTTCATTTAGCGAGTTAGCTTGTTTATTTACCCGTTCGGCTCGTGACAAGAACTTTTCTCTGACGTCAAACCGGCGCATGTAGACATTGTACTTTTAATCACGCCGAGCTTTTAGGTAGAGCTTTTTGCGCCGAGCTTTTAGGTAGATCTGACTAACACGGCCGTCTCATAATCATTAGCAAAGACGTGCTTTCTCAATTAAAGCAACATC
>OMLO01001335.1_pt1 | contig 18772 bp, 10 predicted proteins | sample 1674811 | NCBI WGS metagenome assembly OMLO01 (sample SAMN06265003, study PRJEB25207) | coral metagenome | isolation source: Coral host | place: Mexico:La Bocana,Puerto Morelos, Mexico | collected 2008-11-13 | reverse complement strand
TGACCAACCTTTTTACCGTGTATCTTGATCAGGACGCTATTTGCTACAGTGTCAATCACTCCCATGTGAACTCCCAACAAAGAGAAAAACGCCAGCATTATGCCAAACACGTGACAAACCGGGATTACAGCGAGATAGATCGCTACTGAAGTCACGCAATAAAGCAAGATTATATTGCAGTCGTACCTGAAATGTGATGCATAAGAAAATTCAAGTTTTGCTTCCACGGTTGTTATTAGATATTGTTGTTTAGCAAGTACCTCCTAACCTTGTGGATGTCTGTATACGGGCTAATCACGTGACAAGGCTAATTGCAACACTGTACTGTTTTTGTATTAGTTGACTCGTTCTCCCAGCTGGGGGAAAATCCCCATGTAAAAAGTACGTTATGTTATGTTATCTTAACCCTAAAATATATTTCTTTAAAACGGATATGACTGTGTTTTTCTATTCTTTCTTCGAGTGCATACCTAAAAAATACCTTGTTGACTAAAAATTCCTGCGTTTGTCGCAATTCACACACATATGCGAGACGGCATCATTCCCGAACTTTTCACATGGGAATTTGTCCGCGATAAAATTTAGTCTTTTAGTTTTAATGCAAGGCTTGGTGGTGAAAATAGCTGGTGTGATGTTAAGATACATCAGGGGTATTGACCTACAATGACATCGCACAAACTAAATAAAGTTTCCAGTTTTTAATGGCTAATTAATCTCTAGATTCTAATCTTTCTTTAGTTAACGCTTTAGAGACAACTATGAATGCGAAACAGAAATGCAAAGCGGGCAACGAGATAAACCTGACATAAAATATATGAGCATCATGCGTAAATAATGTTGATAATTTAACGCGAGGTAACTAACTGTGATATTTACTTTTACCTCTATGATAATATAGCTACTGAATTGGTTTATTATTTTTTTTTTCAAGTAAACTGGCCTAAACAAGTGAAAAATGCCGATTGTGATAAAGAAGAAGGATCCTAATACGAAGCTGTGTTTCTATTTAACTGGTAAAATGTTATTAATATTTAACTATACACCAATCAAATCTCGAAAAAACGAATACGATTACACTTTCTGATATTAATTCTGTACGCAAGGCATTACCTTTATCAAAACGCATATTCTTTTAAAGAGAAACCTTTTGTAGCGTATCTAAGCTTGACGTAATGTGCTTTACATCCAATGTTGTTGCAGTGTTGACAGTCGTATGGTAGATGCGACACTAATACAAACATTGTTTAAGTTTGTTTCGATCCATTTAAACTAGATGGAAAGCGAAAAATTGCGCAGGATACGACACTAAACAGCGGAAAACTTTACATTTCATATTTGTTGTCATCTCTCGGTGATTTTGACAGAACTCTGTTCCATTTGTTAAAAAATAATAATGCGATATGTTGATAAAATAAAACTACTTAAGAAGCAATCAAAGATTATTCTAGACATGAATAATATTAACATCTTAGCCATAGGGAAAAAGGTCGCTATCTCGTCGGAACCATATCTATTCTGATTTTTTAGCCCATTTTCGCACTGTCTCCAAATTCTGGAGACGTACAATCCCCTATGTCCTGTTTATGTGCCGACAAGTTCGTTTGCCTTCTTTTGTTCAGTTTAAGGTGGATTATAGACCGAAATATCATTCTATTATTTGAACATCACTATTCTTTGTGTCCGGGTCCACTGAACTCATGCGTCACTAGTGAAAGAATTTTTGATGGTTGCGAGGCAGTTTTGTCAGTAAAGGTGCAGATATGCGCGTTTTGTTATATTCAGTACCTGTGTTACTGTAAGGATTTAATCGCTGAATTCTCTTTAATCCGATATGTTGAAGAGGAAATTGTACAGTGGCGCTAAAGATTTTATCAATTTTTGCTTTCACTCGCAAAGCAAAATAAAAATAAATACAAAACATTTAAACCTTTGGTTATTTCGCCATCTTTAAAATGAGAACCCGAAACTATTTACGGTTTAATCACAATAGCTTACGTTACAAAAATATAATATTTTTTTACCTGTCCGCCAAATAACCTCCTAAACTTGAACCAAAGAGAGCGCTTAAAGCCTGCGAGAAGAACACCCAGCTTATAACATTTAGAGGTCGATTGGTAACGCAGCCTAGTTCGAGTAATGTTGGTCCGATGACCGCGGCAGCCATTCCAAAAGTCCAAAACGATCCACAGTAACATATCGTCGCCTTGACACTCTTAAGGAATTCTTCTTCGTTTCTGTAATCTTTCAATCTTGAGGTTGATGAGTTGTCTCCCGCGCGGGATCCTTTCTCTCGCTTGATCGTTGTTTCGAAAATACTTGGCACATCTCCTTTAAAAAAATTATCCAACATTTTTCGAAGCTAGCGGTCCGGCGGTGCGAATGTGTTGTTTACCCCTGCTGTAAGAACCTGTGGATAAAACTTCAAGCCAATGTTTTCAATTTGATCTCAAAACGGAGTGCAATTCTTAAAAAAATCACTTTTCCTCATTTTGCCTTGGGCTTCGATACGCGAAACTGAAATTTATGCGCGTGACGTCACTGTCGGGCGGCGGAGAAAATTCGTTCAAGAAAAACCAAAGCTTGCGACCGAAACATTTCAGTTCGCCGGCCGGCAAACTTGTTATTTGCCACCCGTTGTTCACTGCTGAATATTCACTCTTGAGGATAACTCATTGTTTATTTTTTAGCCTTCTTGCTATTATAATAACCTTTTTGTTCATCTTCATTTGACTAGCCTTGGATTTTGTTTCGAAATTATTGTTCGCGACAAGATCCACGCATCAAGAATTCATGAAGTTATGTTTTATTTATTTGTTAGGCTGAAGGTGTTTCTTCTGTACCTTCTCAATATTGTAATATGTATTTTGAAATATTTGCTCATAAAAAAACGAAAATTTCCGTAAAAACGAAGACGCCAATTAGTACAGAATAAGACAGGTATGAAAATAATATTATTGCAGGGAAAAACATCGTCAAATGGTTTAGAACTTTAACGTTATGATGTAAAATGAATCTCATGTTTCTTCCGAGCGTATTTGCTCTTATTGTTTCGTTTTCTATGTGGAAATGGTTTTCTAAGGTTTCAATCGTTTTTATATAAAGAAAAGAAGAGTATTTTTTGCTGTTTAATTATTCAAAGTTCGTAATTAGCCAGAAGATTTCTTTGAATCTAACTCGTGAAAGTTCTTAATTATTTAAAATATTCAAATTCAATGAAACCTCAGTTTCTGTAAATCATGTCGCTTGTGAGCAGTGGGATCCTTGTGGCACCTTGTGGTTTACTGTGGAATCCCTGTGGTGTAGTGTTGGATTTCTAGCCTGATCAATGACGGATCCATTGTAAGAGTTGTAACTAAATTATCACCACTTCCATAAAACTAAACAAGTAGCACAACTGGAACAAAAAGTTGTTCACGATATTTTCTATTTCTTCACACAAAGAGTAGAAAATTCATCATCAACGTAGATCAAAGACTCAATTCACGGAAAAATTTTATTTAAAAGAACAACAACAAAATAAAATCGTCTTCTAAATTTCAGTATATTGTTTACATTTTTCTAGTCGGATAACGAGCTCATCTCAGTTCAAAAACTGATAAAGCCAAGATTGTACTGTCTGTTAGACCTGGCAATATGGTAGCAACTCCTCAGAAGACGAAATTAAATGAAATCAGTGAAATCCATGTTGTTTTGGAGGCAGAACTGATAGGACTCGTCACAGACTGCAGAGTAAAAGCGACATAAGCTAAAGGTTTAGCTAATTCTGGTTCAGGCCAAACAGTCCAAACGGCCAGAGCTTGTCAGAGTTTTTGTTCAATTGAGACCAGGTGTCAGTTTCTACTCCCCTTTGGTTGAGATGCTAGACCGTTGTGAGGTTAGCGACTAGAATTTATTGGCCGGTAGCCATTTGTACACCTTGATAGAGAGATGCAAGTATAAGTCTGCATACGAGCCAAGTGGTAATGGGAATGAATTTATATAGCGCATTTTTCTAGTGACATATTCAAATGCGCTTTACAAGCAAGTGATCTATGGGTGAGATCAGGCATCATCATATACAGGCGCCGTTGGCAGCCGCTATCAGTTAGCGATCTCATGAAATGAGGCCTGACCACAACACCAGGAACTATATGCCCTACTCTCCGCGACATGTGTGTAGATTCTTTTACGTTCCACAGGGTTGAGTGAAGGGTTGTGAGACGAGGTCTACGGTTTATAGTCCTTAACCGAGAAGACTTGATTGTCTAACCATTTGTGGATGTAATTACAAAGGCAGAACTTTCTCCTCAGTTATTTTAAGACCCTATGAGTTGGTCCGGCTGGAGTCGAACTCACGACCTCACGCATGGCAGCCCGATGCTCAACCGACTGAGCCACCGGTGCGCTGCCGGAGCTTATCCTGGCTTATGTAGCAGGAAGCGACTAAGAATATATCTACTTCTCCCTGGATGGGACCCGAGTCCATCGCAAGGTTAACCCCTGGGTGGAGGGGGGGGGGCACTGTTAGAGTAACTTGTCTTACCCAAGAACACAACACAGTCTCCTCGGCCAGGGTTCGAACCCGGACCCCTCGATCCGGAGTCGAGCGCACTAACCACGAGGCCATGCGTTAATCATTCGGATGAAATTTTAGTCTCAAGTTTTTCTCAGGTTTTCAGCATCCCAGTTTAATCCACTGATGCTTCACGCTCTATTTCGCGATCCGATGATTTCCAAGATAATTGAGGTCCGAAACCCAGAGCTGCGATGGCATATAACATTACCGCGATAGAGGGTAGAAAGTGAAGATCATGATGCCGTTTTTCGTTATCTCGGATCTTCTGTATTCCTCTAGAGACGTCTATAAACATTATAAAATGGTATGAAGGATAACTTGAACTGACAATCATACATTTATAAGGCCTAATTCAATTTGGCCAGTATTATTTTATTTCGTGTCCGTTTACTGACCAGCTTGTTAACAGTTTACTGGCAATATCTAGTAACTGTGGCCATGGAAAAGAACCACACTTATCTTAACTTGGTTCCCATGCCCCCTTAAATATACATCGGTCAAGTTATGTAATATTGCATGTGCATTGACCAATGTCTTTAATTTAAGTCTTAAAATAATTGGTTTTGCCAGGTTTTTGTACCTAATTAGGGTGCCCTTAAGATTTTGAAATGCTTCTTTTGTGTATTCTCATGTTAACCAAAGACAAACATGTACTACAATTGTGAAAAAGATACAAAATTTAAAGGAAAAACTGTGACAGATTCAAGTGCGGTAAACCTTAGCTTGAAAAAACTAAATGAAAATTGGTTTGAGTTTCTTATAAGCTCGCCAAAACGGCAACCTTTAACTTTGGGATAGACCTAGATGATATCTTTGCTGTGATTGGCTACAGTACGCTACATGACTTTTATGGACTCTCACTAAACCTTGACTCACACAAACCCGAACATATTATAAAATTTGAAAAACTCGTTTAAAAGCTATTCTAATCGAATTGTTTCAAAATACATTATAATGGTTTAGAACCGATATTTGTTAACCCTGAATGTTCAGTTCAACTGTCTCTATTGGAGGACTGTCATCCGTTTTCACAACAGGGGTGGGGTCGGGTGTTTGGGTTTGGTATGTAGGCTGATTAGCAGAACTTGGAGGCGAACCGCACCAAACGAACCAGAAAAATCCAAGCCAGTCTGTAAACAAAATACGCACAAAATTACCTTTAAACTGAAGGAAACCTAAAAAAATAGTTTACTGAGATAGAACTAAAAACTAAAGAGAGAATATTACAACATAAAGGAACAAGGATGGTTAAGGATGGAGAAGATTGACACGGATTACAAACGACAAACTTGAAAATTCAGACCAAACTTTCGAGGTGCGAAGAACGGGACGTTGTCAGTCGTTTAATGTTAAAGTTGTAGATGACCGTTCGAGGTATTTGGAAGAAGTAAGTCTACCGTTGCATTCATTCAGTTGTTTGGGATTGGGAGCTGTGCTATGATCGATAATACTCATTCATCGAGAAGGGTGACGCGCCGATTATTCAATCATGACTTTGCAGCATGACTTTATAACGACTTTAAATCTTCATTATTATTTAGCACATATAGTCCAGCTCCACAAGTTGTCACGTCTGCCTAACGTCATGTGCACACGTCATATTGCCAGGCAACATCCTTTTCAAAACTGAAGGTTGGCTTCAAATTAAATTTATTACTCAGATAGTTACAAATACGTTTAATACTGCATTAAAAAACGTCTTGGGATCGTTTTATCTCTGACATCAGTTAGCCATACATCCAAAGTAAAAAAAGATGGCGAGTTCTATGTTTGTCTTTCTCTGTCACTCACCAGTCTCTGATCTCTCTGCTGACCGCAAAAGAATGAAGATCATCAGAGCCATAAAGCATACGCAAAAGGCAATCGCTAGGAAACTAACAGGACCAAGTCTCTCAAATACCTAAAACGGTATCATAGTTTGTTTAGGTTAAAGCAGAAGCACAAAGCTATTAGCGTTCTAAGGGGACTGAGAGTGACCCAACTCAGTCCAAGTAGACAGAGCCGTCTTATTTGCAGTCTCAAACGTCATGAGGTGAAAACAATATCCTAATTTAAAATATATTTGTATTAAATGTTTTAGAAACAGCTTGCTTATCACATTTGATATTTTGACATATTCCCCACTTTGAATTTCCTGTTGCTGTTGATTAACCAAGGTGGCAAACTGATCGAGGAACAACTAAAGCAATTAACTACTAGGGGTATTCTGGGGGTGAGAGAGAGAGAGAGAGGGGGGAGGAGTGGATAGAACACTCACCTGACCGACTACCAGCGGCAGGATTAGTTCACCCAGGGCTGCACTGACTATCATTACACTTGTCACTGGGGCTGTATAGTAGAAAAGAAAAAAGCATAGTCAGTACGTTATATCACAAATGCGACAATTTTGGAAATTAAAAATAATATAAGTATAGAAAATAGTTATGATTAGTTACACAGCTAAACAACTACTTTGTTTATTATTAAGTATTAAGTTACTGCAAAAACTGGTTTTGTTGCTCTTGCGACAGTAGAATAGAAAGACCAAAACTTTTCGGATCTGGGCTACTTTGAGCTACAAAACAAAGTAGCTTTACATCAATTTTCTTTTATGGCAGTTTGCGTAAAAGAAAAGAATTTCAGATCCGAAGCTAGTAGCGAAACCAATAATTCCTAACCTGTGAGATCGATGTAGTACTCAGCGAGCGCAATGCTAGTTGGGAAGACGCTGCTCATGAATAATCCAGCACCGCTCGTTCCCAACCATAATGCAGGCTCACTTTCTTCGAAAATCAGCATGAAGAAAGTTGACAAAAGGCAGCCAACCTGATAAGGACGAGTTCAAATAGATCTTTAATGTGCATTCTAGCTTACATTAAATATAGAATACGATAGCAACATGCTTATTTAATACAAAAGTGGTGATGTAACTCGCTTACACTAATTGCCGTTCCGAAAAATGGCTTAACCTCCAATCTTATGCATACATTACGAAAAATACATGCTCATTAGCGGAAATATTTCTTATTATCCGTATTTCTAACGTTACTAACTACAATCATTGACAGAAGTGTTGGGACAAATTTGCACTTGTGACGTTTCTTCAGAAGCGCCAAACAAGCAATCAGGCCAAATTCATCTACCCTCTCCCCCCACCCCACCTACAATATTGGACTCGTTGTAATCGGATAGGACTGAAGTAAAGTCTTACCAGGTTTATCATCAACATGGTGGGAGGCTTGACGTACATTGCCACCGGAATGGACACAAATCGACCAACGGACAAAGAACCCTGAAATTATAAAATGAAAAAAAAAATCATTTTACAAGAAAGAGTTTGAAACATTGATGGCCCGAGAACAGGAATACCTTCTCGGGTATTGACATAGCTGCGGCTAAGCCTTGAAAGTCATTGTCCAGTTAGAACAAAGCTTGGAACGTTTGCTACCTACAAGTTATCCCAAATGTGGCGTGGCTATATTAATAAAAGAAGATTACGTGACTTGCTTACCCAAAATAAGGAGTTGAGATACGCTGCGTGACTGGGCTTGATATGTACGGCACCTTTCACAGCGTAAGAGTACACATACGCACCAAACGTGGCCTGAAATTTAATGGACGCAGAGTAAGAAATCAGGATTAGGAGAGAATATGTTCTGTAAATGAATGTCACTTACCATCAGTCCATCGTACAAAAGCAGAATCAGTGATGTTAGAACGGTGACGAGAACGACCCGAGGTTTTTGATCGTCACCGAAGACTTTAAGCCATGGAGGGTTTCCATTAAGGTACAACGTAACCATGTGATGATTATAACCTGAGATAGAACGAAGATAGAATGATTTAATTCTTGTTTTGTTATTAATTTTCTAATGGACAACTTCAGGAGAGGGGGCGCGGTGACCGGGCAGGCCGGTCACGCATTCTCCTCACAAGTCACGAGAACGCCTGCTGTCAACGTGGTGCACCCCCCTTCGTGATATTCGCTCGAGAGGCCAAACCACGAGTAATAGTATGATTTTTCTAGAGATCACTGCATCGTTGCTTAATGCCCATTGAAACAAGACTGAGCAAACATCACTTTCATTTTAGAAGACGTCCATTGCAATTAACTATAATGGAAAATTAAACAATAGGGCAGTTTTCAATTGAATGTTGAAAAACCAAAACCAAAGCAATCAATTACCAATTAGACTACTCATCCACCTGAAACCGTAGTGAAAATAGTACCAAAGTAATTTCCTGATTACTTTCGGCACCCACTTGAAAACTGCTGATTTACATACAATTTTTTCTGTTGTATATGAGTATATTAACATACCCGGATTGTTGAGTCTCTGTTCATCATACATCTCATACTCGTATTTCTTGAGAGTTCCTGTGATTTTTGCTAGCTTTCGCGTGAACATCAACCACAGTAAACCAAATATTACTGGAAGCTATAAAAATGGATATATATAAGTTCAATGTCTTCTAACGGGCACCTTACCTAAGCAGACAGCTATTTATGGGCTTTTATGAAATTCGCACCAAAGCATACCTTCACACATACATCTCTTATTGCCGACTGCGTCATAGAACACCACAGAGCAGTCGATCTTGGAAAACCTCTCAACGCAATCGTAAAACAAGACAACCAACACTAAAAGAGGGTCTTCCACTTCTTTGAATGCAATACTACACCCACCTACCTCAAAATAAGCCCTAACCTGCGAACAGGCGTTTTCTTACTGAGACAGGGAGTGAGGCTCTGATTAAAGAGGAAATGGTTGATATTGTCGTTTCTAGCCCAGTAATGCGCATGAGTCTTGTTAACGATTATTATCGTAATTTCCGATCGGTTGGAAACCAACATTCGAGGATTCTTCGGGTAATTGACGGGGTTTATCGAGAACTTTATGAGTTTTGCCGAAGGTACTGCTTCGGGTCCTACTTACGTGCAGCAGCGCTACAATCCAATAAGCCCACCGCACATGCGTATCACGGTGCATTTCCTCTTGTGTGTGGAATATGTGTGTTGAATTATCAATACCGGAAGTGGAATTGGCGTAGGGCCATTCGTCGATTATAGTCGTGTAATTTACTACCAAGACACAGCGACTCCGCAGAAAAGGTCTTGCTATCAGCGGGCTCAAGAATCCTCCAACGCCGTAAGCAAAGTGAAGAGCCTGTGGGAAGTGTTGGTTTAATTGGTCAGCAGGTAAACGGTACTGTGACGCCGGATTCACTTACCTTTAACTTTTAAGAGACTGTTCGTAATAATTCTTTTTGGTCAAGGATTTTTGAATTGGTAAAGCTCATAGAAACGTTAATGCAGAGTTGGTAGGATGACGGAGAAACCTCATCCTGCCAATTCGGGTAAAAATACATGTAGCGCTAACACACGCCGACGCCAGTGGTTAGTTAGTTGGCAGAGGTCTGTTCCAAACGACAATACTGATGCGCTCTGCAGAAAGCTCAGCGCCTCGATAGTTTTTTTTATTGTCGACAAGGTGCGCTGCTGCAAGTTGATTGCGGTAAAACCTCTTTGCACACCAATACACTTCGGAATAGAAAGGTGTTAGGGTTAGGGTTTTAGGGTTTAGCGTAAATCAAACGCAGAGAAGTTAATGATTGTACATTTCGCAATGATTGGAGTAATAGAAAGACCAACATGAAATGGTGGCAACATGTTTTTGTTTTAACGGGAAAACAAAGAAACAACTTGCAAAAGAGACACGGTGGCAACAAGAGAGTGTAAAAATCAGTCTTACCTGCAAATACGGCGAAACCTGCAAAAAACAGAGCAAATTGTTAATTTAGAACCAATTGGGGGACAAACTTTTCTCAAGGGTTTAATTGCTTATGAAGGAAAATATAACACAACAGCCTCCTAACTTAAGCATGAACTTGAGTAAATTCAATATTTTTCTTGAGACGATCAAGGGTCATGTTGCTAATTCTATTGACTTTTATTTTCTAAATAAGCTGGAGCCATATATATAAAAAGAATGCTGATTGATAATAATTTTGACGAGCTATAAACCTCGCTCAGTTAGACAATGTGCAAGCCTGTACTATATCCTCTGTTACCTTTCCGAAATGGTAGATCTTTGCACATTGGCTATTATCAGTTAACCTTTTGAATTTCTTGGAGATTACAATTGACGGAATATCCTCCGCATTTATTAATTTGACAAATTGTTGTTGAGATTCTATTGTATCCAACACAAAATACGTTTCGTGCATTTCGTAGCTTAACCTCGTTCCCAGGGTCTTGAGGTTTCTATCGCCTTACCTGTTTGCCGTACATGCGTATTAGCTGCACAGTTGTGAACGTGTCGGTAGCGCCAAAACACCCGCCAAATATTCCCGCCAAAAACAGCATGATGATGAATATATGACTGAGGGGTATAGCAATGATGCACATTGCACTGAGTCCGAGTGCTATCGTCACCAGTATGTTGGGGTTAAAACTGTAGGGAAGAAAGTAAAACGCTGATAGCTTGTTAATCATTCAAATGATAAATCTTAAAGTCCTGGCCAAACTGACTAGCAAGTAGAAGCAAGTTGAAAACTGGCTTGGGTCTACTTGCGACTCCGAATAGCCAGGCCTTGCGTGCACTTACGTTGACCGCTGCAATGACTTGGTCGAGATCACATTTGCATTGATGTCGAGGTAGGGTTTTCTCTGTTCGTACAACCAACGTAACTGAACGCAAGTTGAATGACGTCCTTTCGTTGTGAAATACAGGATATGTCAACGGGGTTTGCAAAATGGTGATCATGAAAGAGATTTGCGAGTCTGTTTGGCTAGCCATTGCAAGTCTCTACGTAAGCTCAACTTACGGCTACTTGCTCGTTTTGTCAGGGCCTCAAATAGTGGGGATTCAAGAAGTTAATAATTTGTTCACCGTTAGTGATAATTTCATGGGGCATTGACAAAAAGGAAGAAGATTACCTGCATTTTTGTAAAAATTGCTAATTGTTTTCATTTACGGTTTTTTAAAGTTACAGCTGAGCACGATATTACAGTGAGAAATTTAAAACCTTCGAAGACTTTTTGCAGTTTACAATGTTTGACTGAATAATATGAAATGATCAAATCGCTTATTTCAAATATACTTTTAAAAGCCATATAATGTTATAGGAGACAAAAAATGTAGAGGAAGACTTTTCCCTAGTATTTCTTTAATCCTGCGTTCCGCGATGCTCTTCTGTTTTGCACGAATGAAATCAAGACTGTTAGAACTTGGTTCAATTTTACATGAATATTTTTGTTTGCACAGTGGGGATCGCTTGCGTATCAAACAGCATGAAGCTTTATGAAGTCAAAAAACGCGAAATTGTTTTCGTCAGAAAATCCTTTACAATATTAACACCACCAGTATTTTTGATGAAGTGTCAAGTTCACCAATTAGCGATAGATGCAATTAACAGTTCTGAACTACTTTGTGTTTGTACTATGAAGCACTGGTTAAGCAACAAACAAATAAACTTGACAACTCAATCGGTATCAAGACGGTAGTAAAGAATATTGTTTGTCTTTTGTTGTTAGAGGTAAATACGCGTTGTATTTCATATCATGCATGTCTCGGACTGCTTCTTTTCGAGAAATATGGTTTAGATTTAAAAAAATGTTTCTTTTTTGTTTCTTAAAGTCTGAAAACATTGAGGAGGAAACTAAATCACTCAGCAAAAATGTTCGAGATTTAAGTAAACAGAATTTTTAATAATGGTTTAAAATTATCTTGTGGTTTATTTGTCTTTGCGGTGTAAGAACGAAAAGATTAGTTTTTTCATTCACTGTCGCTTTTGTTTTTCAGTGGCAAATTGCCCCAGAAATCGTAAATTTTTAATTAGGAGAAGGAACTTTTTTCGATGAAACTAATCAGATATCACGTTTTGGCTTTCTATTATTTTATATCAAACGTTTCATGTCTTCCACAAGACAATTGAACTCAAACTTTTCCGTGCCATATTCAGCTAAGTCTTATAATTTCCCTGATAAGCTGATACCAAATAATGTGCTTGTACACCTCCTGGATAAGATTTTTGCGTAATGATTGTGCCTTAGATATTTATTACACAAGGAAAAAAATCTGAAAATTAAAGTTGTTAATTATTAAAAAGTTTTGTTCACGTCTTTGAAAAGACACGAGTTTTGTGCCGAAAGTTTTCAAGAAAAGTTCAGTCCTCTGAATATAATTTAACTTGTTCGTCTTCGACCAGGGTCCGTTTAAAATCTTTGTTGGTGCTTTCGTGACGTAATACCTTCTTAATCATGCTTCATTTTCTTAAGCCCCAACGGCGATTCTGCACGCCACAAAATCTGTTTGATGAAGCAAACTGTATGTTCTTCGAAGACAATTTAACAAAAATAGATTGAACCACAAGCCATAGACTTGTATTGAAACTTGCAATGTTGAGGGTGGTATTACTGTCAGAATCGCGAAAGAAGTGTTATCAGGAAACCCGATGTACAATTTCTTTTCGAAAGCCTTGACCATGACCACAAATACATAATTATGTAGTTATTGCGATCCGAGAGACAAACTGAACTATTTGAATTCGCGCAGAAGAATTTCCAAGCACAAAATTCATTTTTAGATACTATTTATCGGAATTCTGATAATACAATGGTTCCCAACATTCACAGTTCTAGTTGCTTTCGCTCCAATTCTCAAATTGAAATAAAACTACTAAATTTTAATGCACTCTTTAAGCCACGAAAGATATTTCCTGCCCAAGGCCAACATTAAAAGTTAAAGCAATTGCAAATGCATGTAATATTTGGCCTGCAACATTCTCATCTCGATCTCAATTCCTTCCAATCTCGGATTTTCAGTCGTTAAAATTTTCACTTTGTAACCTTATGACATGATATAGCACTACAACCAAGCGTGAACGTACGAAGTTTCACGGTACTTACCGATCTACTAGGTATCCACCCGAAGTTGATCCGAAGACGTTGCACAAATCGTGAACAAAAAACAACACACTCATTATAGTTATGGATTTTCCTGTTAAGCATTTAAGCTCCAGTAAAGTTGGACCTAAAATTTCATCTGACATTCCAAAGACCATGAAAACACCGCAGTAGCACAGAGTGGACTTTAGACTGTTCCTGTCTTCACCGAGTTTTCTTACTGAGATTAGAAATCGTTTCCATAAAGGCAAGTCCTTGTCTTTATCAAAGGCTCGTCGTTCAACATCTTCCATGTCAAAGAGAGGTTCTTCTTCCTCGCTAGATGAATCTAACCCTACTCTCATCTTGAAACGCTTTCTTGTTAGTCAATGTTATGTTGAAGTATTCAATCCGTGACGAACTCGCCCTTAGGATGAAGAAAAATCTTTGAAATTCTCTCGTCGATTTGATTAAAATGAGTTATGAAAATACTCTTAAAGCTGCCTGGAGTACACTTATCCTCTAGCAAGCGAGAAAAAACTTGAATTTTACTGATCTCTGTTTTCAGTTTTAAATATCTCTTGAAACGTTCCTTTTGTCTGTGACACCTGCTTTGGCGATGAGCGAAGAGACTTAAGATATTTTCGTTGGTCGTTAGCGCAAAACTGCGACACTCAGATCTTCACGCCCAGATCTAAAACATTGTGGATTATCGTAAACTGTGATTGAAGCTTTCACTCACTACACCTGTTGTAACTTGTGTTCGATTTTCGTAATTTATTCTGTGTTGCTTTCAAAATACTATCTGATTTAATCGCTACAGTGTCAACCAATCAACTCAAAGCTTGTGTGACAAGGGCTCATATATGTTTAACGTGGGTTTAAAGAAAATGAGGAAAAAGTATCGACATGTTCAAAATTAAATCATGTGAACCATACAAAGTTTCATCAGTTGAAATTGCCTTCTTCTTTGCCGTATGTACTTGAATTTTCAATCCGCTATTAAATGAAATATTTTTTTAGTCCTTATTTTAAAAGGTTATCTCTAGTGGTCTGCTTTGATTTATTAACAAATTGATTTTGGTGTCATGAAATTGCAGACGTTTACGCATACTTATTTTATTTTATCAAAAAAAGTGTTTTTTTTAATACTTCCGACCACTGGCTCCAAAATCACATTGTTACTTATTTCACCCTGAGGTGATCAACAACAATGTCGCTCCGCACGTTGTATCGGAAGTTTTTGTTAACTTTTAAAATAAATTAATTCAAATACTTAAACGCGGTTTCATTTTTGCATGTAGACTTAATACATTAAGTTAGTGAATTTCACGATTTCATCAGAACACCTCATAATTTAGCGGTTCCCGATGAACAAAACCAAATTGTCATTCACTAGTAGACGTTTACAGACCTTGAATATATATAACTTGACAAGGAAGTGAGAACGTGTTAGTGGTCACTTTGAAGGCATTGAAATCATTTATTATCGAACTAACGCTCGGACTTGTTTAGAAATATTTAGTTACGTCTGATAAAATTGCGACAAAATCGCCAATTCGTTTTAATTTATCTTCCTTTCAAAATATCGCTAAAATTGAAGATGATTTAAGAGAAGTAACCCTTTTTATAGCTTCGAAAAACAGAACACCCTCAATGAAGACCCCCAGCTGGTGTCATGTTTTTTTTTTGAGTCTCCAACCTTCAAAACTTCCGTTGACATTTCCTCAGCTACAAATGCAAATTTTATTTTCTTACCGTTATGCTCAACAGACAATGCTATTTTGATTGTGTCATAATGATATTATGGTAATTCTGCATGCACGGAAATCTAGAAGAAGTTACTTAGCTTTCAGAACTAATAATGGATGGTTAAAAACTGTAAGATAATCCATATGGGATTATTAGTGGTGAAAATTGCTGTTTAGTAATTTTAGCAATTTTCGTACACTATAATAGATTGTATTTACACCCGAAGGATGTGAATGAAGATGCTTCACAGACAGTTGTAAACTAATCGATAGTCACACATAGTCTTTCATTCACATATTAAAAAATTAAAAAAAAATGAGAACCATTTTCACCCGATTTGACAATTTACTGTAGAAGTAGAAAGGGTTAACGCAGGTCTCTGAGTAAGATGCTGACCAGAAGAAGCTGATGTTCTGATCCTAAGTAGCTAATAACTTAAGCAACTAAATTCTAAACAATTCTGCTGTAACTTCTGTCACTTCTGCTGTTTAGGATCACCTGACCTGAAATAAAATATAACGTGGTAGTGGAAGGTCTCGGAAAACGTGCTTAAGTGAGACTAAGGAAAAGTAAAAAAAACCCGAGAAAAAACACAGCAAAAATAGTCGAGAGACGAGACGTGATGCTTATTAGAATAATCAGGTCGCAATACTAGGGAAGTACAACAAAATGTCTATGTAAATAAATTTAAGTCACTCCATCCCTTTCCCTAAACAATTCTGCCGGAACTTCTGCTGTTTAGGGTCAGCTGACTTTCATAACTAAAATATAACATGGTAGATGTGGAAGGTCTCAGGACACGTACTTAAGTGAGACTAAAAACAGTAAAAGACCCAGGTAAAAACGTGATGTTTATTAGAATAATCAGGTCGCAATATAGGGAAGTACGACAAAATGTCTGTTGAATAAATTTAAGTCAGTCCATCCCTTCCGCACGATCAGTCAGTGGTGGAAAAAGAACTTCAGGTAATTCATTTTTGGCTTTTTAAGAATTAAGGAAGTTATCTTCGCTCTTCCTTGAAACAGCCAACACGGAAGAGTTTATTGCATCAGAATATGAGTGACAGACTACTTATTACTAAAGTAGTTTCATTCATTATTCGCATCATGAAAACACAATAGCAACAACAGATGTGGCTGGCACGCGCCATAATGGCTTCACGCGTCCACTTCAGGCCGAAGTCCATTGATGACTTCTTGTACGGCAACAACCGAATGATTTCTTTTTACAATCGTCCGTGGTTTTCCGCATTTTAGACGTAATCTCAAGGTGAGTGAACTCTAAGATCCCTTAAGCGACACTTGTCAAACTTGAGAGTGTTACAACAATAGGTTCTTGAAAGCCTTTCACTGAATCGCAAGCTAAAAATTTAAATTCTCCTTGTTACCACTGTGCATCCTTGTCCATTGTTAGTTATGAGAACTTTATCGTTGATGAATTTCTAATAATGATTATGATTTGGTTTAACCTTTTGTCATGTCTGCTAACGCTTGGCTGCACTTTATCGTAAGATCTGATGTTGACCACTGATATCGACCCAGTGACTAACAATCGCTTTTAATTTTCTCTGAGTAAAATTAACAAAAACAATTTTGTGACCTTTAAAGTGTAAATTGCAAATGAAACTAGTTACCTTGGACAGTAAACGCGAATGAAAATCAGCTATTTCTGTTAGCTTACAACTGATCTCATGGGAAACCGAAAATAAATATCGGCGTGCTGAGTCACTAGGAAATTAAAAATCGATTCATTAAAAATTCAGTTTTAATATAGCAAGCTCGTTATTTATAACTTCGAACTCGCATTTAAAAGGACTGGAACTAGACGAATTGTCGACCAATCAGACTACGTGCCACTAATATGGGCTTCAGCAAACAAGGAAATGTTCGGATAGGACGACGTACTGTAAGTCAATGAGTATTAAATCTTACCAAAAGGACAAAAACGTGCGGGCTTGTACACCACAAAAATATCCCTACGCTTGTCACTGAATAAATTGTTCCTAAAGCTACCGCATGACACAAACTTCCGGCTTTTATCGCTTGATCACGTGATCAAAGGCGGAAGTAGCCCGCGAAGACAGCAGACGTGCACCAGTTGGCGAGTTGCCGCCGGTTCAGTAGTTTCGTTTCTCATGAAACCTGTGCGATTTAGAGATCAAACGGTAAGTAAATTTCATTCATACAGCTCTGCGAATTTCTAGCTGCACGAATGACCTGATGCGGTTATTTAGTAAAAGGAGAGAGCCGATTGAATGCGTTATCGTCATATTTTTTTCTTGTCACGACATGTAAATCATATTGCGCCGTGATCATGCATATTATTTCCCGAGGATACACTTCAGACCTTTTAAAGTGAAAGAAGTCGCCTCCTGATCAGCTCCACGAGTTTCGAATCCGAGCAATTAGAGTTCAAGGGAAATTTCTGAGTGGTAAAACTCTTCAATCGTGGTACAGTTCAATGTTCTACTACCTACATAACAATACTCAACATATCATCTAATATATTAATAGTTGAACAATGGCTCAATATCCCTTAGTAATGAGATGATTCCTTAGCCTTTCTATTCATTTTCTGAGGGCTGAAGAGCAAAGTTATTTTTCCAAAGTTCAATACAGTTTGATAAAAGCACAGTCGTAGAGACATGCTAAATTGTATTCTAAATTTTGTCACGTTTGTGTACAGTTCTGACGGGGCTTAATAGGTCACATTTTATAACAATGACCTCCTTGTGATCTTCTTCATCATCGGAAAAGTAAAATGAAATAACCGATCACGAGAACCCGCATAATTACCCCACATAATATCCCACAACAAATCACATCGTAAAAGACAAATATCGCTAAATATCGCTTTTATTTAAAATAAATTTCTTACGTGTTGTTATTTATTTTGAGTAGGAACATTTTTTCTTACTTTTCGTCTGCGCACATCCGGTATATTATAGAGTGCTGCTCTTTTGTTAAACTAACTTTATCGACGACTAGCCGTCCTACTCGAGTTACAAGAGTTAAAATCGTGGTTGAATTTTAAATACTGAATTTTAATTTCTCCACGATCAAAGCGTCCAATCTCAGTGTGGTAGACGTTACTGTACAGCAGCTTAACGCTGACATGGACCATCATTTCGTTTCACGACGACTTGAGGTAGAATCACGGATGCAATATAAGAGAGACGGAGAGAGTAGAAGTACGGACTTCTGATATTATTATTAATTGTATTTGACCGCAGCTTGAAGAGCTGAGAAGTCACTAATTTAAGTAATGTGCTTGCATTTGCCTGACGTAATTGTTACATGTAACATTTTAACGCCTTCCGGAAATGCTAAGCGTAGTCCTACTAGTTTTACCTACTGACTACATAGGTTCCTGTCTAGAAGGCCTGTGAATTTTATATTCTCCCTGGTGGGATCTTTTGGTTTGTGGGACCTTTTGAGTTTGTTTAAAGGAAAACTGGACACGACAAAGTTTAACAAGGCACATGTTGGGAGCGTGCTCGCGCTAGATTGAACTCTTATGATTCACTGATGATTAAAGGTGTCTAGTTCGACCCAGGACGTCAGCAGTGAGGCCTTTCGATTTTCTCCCTACCCTCCAT
>OMLO01001334.1_pt1 | contig 18773 bp, 18 predicted proteins | sample 1674811 | NCBI WGS metagenome assembly OMLO01 (sample SAMN06265003, study PRJEB25207) | coral metagenome | isolation source: Coral host | place: Mexico:La Bocana,Puerto Morelos, Mexico | collected 2008-11-13 | reverse complement strand
CGAGTTCTACAGGAGGTTCTGACCAGCGGGGCCGAGAGGAACCAGAATTGGTCTTAGATCCAATGTGATACGTAATATTTTGTACACGTCGGCGAAGTGGTCGTTCCTGTACTTGGATGACCGGGTGGTGTTGCAAGTATATAGGCAACTTGCGGCACATACATGTAAGTTAGCAAGTCTGCTAACTTCAACTTGCAAGCCTGCTAACATATACCTTAGCAAACTTATAAGTTTGCTAAGTTGGTGCACTGCACTTGAGAAACTTCCGATTTACTTACATGTGCAAAGTATCTACATACATGTTGCAGATGTAAAATACAGTAGATAGAATCTACATAGCATTATTTGGGTAAGTAGATAAAACTAACTTGCAACATACTTAGGGTTTATTTAGCCAACTTGGCTAAGTTGTCTAAGTGCAGTTTGGGTACTTAGGCTATGTTTGCTATGTTCACCATGAATGTGTTTTTTAACCATGCGGCTGTATGATATGTATAGCTCAACGCCCAACATTTTTGGAAAAACTGTGGCAACTCGAGCATTTTGATCGACGTGTGCATAACTTGGTTTTGTTTACGTGCATCATGTTTTGGTGATTGTTTTGCCGTTTTTTTTGGCAACCGGACACTTTTGAACTTTGGTTGTTTTGAGCGTCGTGCTCAAAGGTACAGGGAAATGAATGGGAAACGATGGAGAAAATGAATGAGAACCATATAATGGTTATATGGCAACTACAAAAAACGCATCCACCATGTGCGATAGAGAAGTGTCATTATTTTGTATATTTGTATATTGGATTTTACAAACGCATTGCGACCCCGAAAGGGCACAACAAATTCTACATCGGTTTTTGCATGGTAAGCGTGTTTTTTGGAGCATTGGTATGCCAAAATTCTTTGATGCCACCACAAAATTCACCAAAAACCCATCAACAACCCACCCCTTTTCTTATCGCCCTCCGTGCTCGGCACGGGGCCCTCACTTCGATGGATGGCAGCTTGCAACAGCAGGCTCGCACTGATCTTGGGCGGTCATGGTTCCCTTTTTTCTTTTTTGGGTGGGTCCAGGACAAATGCATATCCGACAGAAATGATGTATACTGAAAAGGTAAACCAACCATGATCATGGATAAAAACACATTCATTGCAGGGCCCTAATGGTAGATAAGGTTCCAATATTTTGAAACTGTATATTTGACAAGTGTAAGGGGCAAATAGAAACATCAAGCCCTGAAGCCTGTACATGTTGAATAATGTCACATTTATATATGCGACCTGATGTGAAGAATAGTCGGATGCACCAATTTCGTTTTTTTAATACACTAACAAACAATTTAAATTCACCCTTAAACCACCAAATATTTAGGGGAGACACCACCAAAATAACCCAAAGGGGGTAGGGGCGGGGGAGGGAGGTTTTACTTTATGTTTTCTTCCAGGGCAGGGTTCTATACCGCCCTTATGCATCACAGCAGGGGAAACAATTCTCGCTGTTCGGTAAGACAAAGGTTCAAATTCACACTTCAGAAAGATCGGTAGATTGGAAGAGCGCCATGCCTTTGGATCCAGACATAAAGAAGAATCTGGATGCAGCAGTCAAGGATGCAAGAAATTGCGGAATCGTGCAAGGTGCGCAAAAAACCTTGTCCATGCTTGCGAGCTATGGCTTGATGAGAAGCCAAATCATTGAGCCAACTCTTGTTGGCGTCCATCCCTCGAATAGGGATGGCCTAGGAGTCGTGCCACATGCCTGCCACCAACTCCTGGAGGACATTGTGTCCGTAGGCTGGGATTCTCGCCAGTGTGATGCTATATGCGTGGACGTTCCACCCAGCAATCCCGCGGTGTTTCAGTTCAACAAGGAACTGCATGATTCTTCAAACGGACAGCTGCCAGCAATGGATCCGTTGAAACTCAAATACTGCAGCCTGAGCTGCAGTCACACCAACATGGCACTCAGGTGCATCCTGGCAGGAGTGGAACACGTTTATGAGAACAGCATGCTGACAGTCCAAGGACGTCTTCAGCTCGAACAAGTCCGACTGAAGGATGCTGCAATGGCAAGTGCATGTGAGAATGGCCTCACCTGGCGTGTGATCAACAGTGAGGCAATGGAATGTGATGGTCTTGCCGACCTGATCCAGGCAGCTTGCAACACTTCTGCTCAATTGAGTCGAGGTGAAAGCGAGATCCAGATTTTGAGAAGGGTTTTGAATATGATCAACAATCACGGGCATAGTGGCCAACTTCAGTTCAGCACAGTGAAGGAGGCAATCCTAAGAACAAAGCCAGCCTGCTCAGAAAGCATCCCTGAGATGTTCACATTCCTTGTCCGTCATGGGGCTGCAGCTCATCTTCAAACCAAGCTCAGCAAGACTGAGGCCAGAATGAAAAGTGCCAAGGTGGACAGCCGCATGCTCGGCAGGGATTTTTATCACGCTCTTGGTCAAGATCCTAAAGACACCAAACAGGATGGCTTGGTGAACATGCGACATGCTGTTTTGGCTTTTGCCTACTGCAGCCAGCATCACAAGTCAGTGACCTTACAGGATGTCAGGAAGATTGCTTCCAAAGATAAAGTAGCACACGGTAAGTTGCTGAGAGGACAGGTCATGATGGAGAAGATGCATGTCAAATTTGAAGGCATTGATTGGAAGTCATTTGAGAAGAAGCATGTGGATGCATGCGTGGATGCTTTGCACTCATTTGATGACAGCATTGTGTTGTGGTCCCTTGACAAAAGGATTGGCCCCAAATCCTTGGAGCATGCAGCATGTTCTCTTGTGGACAGTGTGGACAACATCATTGGCGTGAGGCTTACAAAGGATTTCGACGCCTTCAAAACCCCACTGCCATCAAGCGGTTCCACCCAGACACCCACGGGTGCTGTGAATCTTGATTGGGCAAGTGTAAATTGTTCTTGTTTTTTTTGTTGGGTCTTTATTGGTCCTTGGGACAGTTGTTTTTTTCCAGCTCCTTTAGAGACTTGTCAAGGATTCGAAAACTTGGTGCAGATGGGAAATTGGAGCAGGAAGTCCAAGTCATGGATGAGCTTGGTTTTGAAGTTGGCATGCTGGTCATGCGTAAAGGTGACAAGGTCACGGGGAAGATCATTGCCATGTCAGGAGACAAGGTCACGTTGGAGATTCTTGATGGTCCCATCACCGGCACTGCGCAAGTGAGCACAGATGGCTTTCGTAAAGGCCAATGGAAAGTTTCAAAGGAGAAAGACACGGCACTTGAAATTGAGAATTGCCAGATCCATAGTGCCTTGGCAAAGTCTCGTGAGATGGACCTCAAGGTGGTGCAGGGCAAGGTGGTGGCTGCCTTGCTGGCAGAAGAAAAGAAACACAAGGACATCTTGCCCGATCTCAAGCTCACTCTGAAGCCTGTGCGAGATGTGATCACCAAACGGATTTTTCCCAAAGGGGAATTGGTTCTGGTTCCTTCAACCCCAAAGGTTGTGGTGACTGATTCTCCAACTTCTGGTATGGTGCCATTGGGTAAGATTGATGGATTCAAGGTGTTCTTAGTACCCCATTTCGTGGGGCCAGACAAGAATGGAGACCAAGGTGTTTGTTTTCTTCCTCCGTTTTGGGCCGTGAGGACAACGAATGACAAAGACAAGGCAAACATGGAATTTGTTCATACCTTCGAGGAGAATAAAGGGAACAATCAGATTCGTGTCACACTCATGAAAAATTTGAACCAGATTGGAGAGAAAGAAACATTGTTCCGTTATGTTCCCAAGAAGGCTCCAGAGGCCTTGGAAGACTTGGTTGAGGTTCCTCCACCGAAGACTCGTCGTACTGGCAAACATGCAGCCTAGGATTTTTTTGACGCTTTCACCAGCATGAGCCTTGCATGCAGTCACTTTGGACCAGATCCCAAGCTGTTTACAAGTACTTGTAGTGTTGTATCATTTCTTCTTTGAAAGCAAAGGATAGGTCATGCTATTTCTTGTATTGTTGTATGGTTTCTGTACTCAGTTTATTCGTTTGTTTTTCCTGTGACAAAGCATGCATGTGTGCATTGGAGGCTGGTGATCGGGATGATGGCAGTATAAAGGAAAAGATTCAACGCATTGAACGTTGTTGAAAAAATCAGATGGTGGTTCCACAAAAAACGGTGAATGGCTTTAACATCATGTGGAATGGTAATGAACTTGGAAGCCGTCCCTTCTGCAGGCGGTTGCGCAGTCTTCATGGTATGGAGACTCAGGACTCAGTGCGTGAAAAGCACCTTCTATGATCCCCAATCTTCTTGCATCCTCATGTTTGAATTGATCCTTGCATTCCTTGGTCAGGAAATGAAATAGATATATTCGAAAGTATGGCATATATAAATTGCAAGTGGGTAACACTGTTGAATTTGGAATGGAAGTGCGAGCTTTTTCATGCCCTGCACCTTATAAGACACGAGCTTTGATCCTGCACAGCCCTGCGTCGATTTGTTGATGTTGGAGTTGCCCATAGTAACGTTTGTTTTCACGGAACAGTTCACTTGATTCCGGATGCGAAAAATGCAGTTATAACTTTGTGTGGAAACTTGTGAGCATCAGCATGAAAAGGATTAACTTCACTATTGGTGTTGCAGTGTAAAGGATGTTGACTAGCAACATTCACATTCTTAGATCAACTCGTGCACGGTGATTAAGGCCATGACACTACTGTTCCTGGCTTTGTGTGGCTTGGGTGCCCAGGAGACTCAGACCAATGACGGGTCGAGATAGTGGTGCACTCTCCATGAACAAAGCAATCGAGAAGACACTTCATGTTCTGAAGAAAGTATATATATATATAAAGCAATCACAGAGGAGGATGTGTATACAAAAGGTTCTATATCCATGTGGCTTGCACTATAGCTCGATGCGCAGGGTTCTTGCTTTCAAGCATTGCTCGCGCATACATAAGACCTGCAGGGCCATTGGCCCGTAGGATTTTGCACCATGTCTGACGGTGAAGAGTCCCAAAGCTCGGATGACTCCAATCCCAAATCTACCGACTTCAAGTTGGAGAAGCGCTGGGTGATCTCCAGCAGAGGTCAGAAATGGGTGCCCCAATGCAAGCAGGATATGCACAAGAGAGACTACATCCAGGTGGGCAAGTTTGACCGCAGCTTTGTGAAGTTTTGCCTAGGCAAAGGCATGGTGGTTGGCAAGAGATCTGCCAATGTGCCTGCATTTGACAAGCTCCTGGAAAATAGGAAAGCTGCCTCCGTGCAGGCAGTGAATGCCAGCACCGAAGACGAGAACAAGAAGAAGAGGAAGGTTCGCCCAGAGGACGAATCACTTGTGGCTGGCTTCATCCATGTTGAGCTGGAGGAGTTCCAATGGAATGGACAGACCCATGGAGGGTACAGTGCCCGTGCATTGTGGGGCCTGGACAAAAACACTTTGTGGATTGAGTTGACCAACTCCAACCTCGGCTATCTGAAGGCCATGGTGAGTGCAGGGCAAGGAGAACGTGGACGCACACGTCCATGGAAGAGTGAACAGTCCAAAGCAAAGCCCAAGAAAAGTCCCAGCAAGAAGTTGCGAAAGCTGAAACAGTTGTCATCAAGCCCCAGCAAGCATAAGGAAGGCGGTGGGCCACCTGTACAGGGTGATTGACCTTCAAAGTAATGGCGTCGAGCAATGATTCGCTTGGAACAAATGCAGCTTTTGTTTGGAGAAAGTCTATATGTGTGAATAAGTGCATGTGGCAAGTGTATATTATAGATGTTCTATGATTTTCGTATTCATACATACATGTATGCTAACAAATAAACAGATATGTGAGTTTTGGAAAAACCATCGCAAATTTGAATATCACATGTATACTGTGCATTATGTTGGTATTCATGATCATGTGTGTACTGTGCATTATGTTGGCATTCATCAAGATAGGGCGCAAGTAGTATTTGTCCAGGGTTTGCTACTGCGTTTTTCCTTCGAGACAACATCATGGGTTTCAGGCTGGCATGTGGATCACTGATTCATACATATTTGAACCTCAGTGTTTGTGTTGTGAATCTGTGTCGTTGTGTGCGAGTAGTTCCCTGCACAGTCTATAGGGCGAGACATGTCCCTGCCCCCAAAAAATCTCACCATCAGCATCCTGCATCAACTTGTTGTTTCAAAAGATCCCAAGTCACCAGCTGCCTTTGGAGGTAGGAACCCATGTTTGCTTTTGAAAGTGTGCTCAAGAGATCACCATAGACTGGTGGTCAACGACCATTTCACTGCATTTCTTCGGTAGCATGGTGAACATATATCTAATTCAGCAATATCATTGTTTTGTTGGGCATGATGCCCACTTTGAAGCATTGCAATAACACATCGAGTCGATAAAGCAAATTACAGTCGTGAACTTGGGTGACAAGCACATCTCACAATTTTCCGGAATCATTGGTCTTCGTAAGCCCATTCCGCAGTGCAATGGCGAAAGATCACGATGCTGCAGAGGATGCTGCCGGTGTGCCAAATGAATACCCTGATCCATCAGCTGTTGCAGAGGTTGGGTCACGTCTAAAATTGAAAAGGGATTGTTTTGGGGAAACTCTATGTAGTTGTGGTATGATATCATGTTAGACGTAGCCTGAATTGCGCATGGTACTATGTTAGCAAGTTTCCTTCATTGTGGTTGGTTTCCAAGATTGGTTCCAAGAGCCCTTTGAGGCAGCCTTGGAGATCAGTGACGATGATCTAGCAGCCGCCTTGCGTCAGAACATGGCCTCTCAAGAACCTGGCAGACCTCAAGAGCCACCCTTTCCACCACCATGGCGTGTGAAGCAAGAGAAGAAGGATGAAGATGAGAACGTGGAGGTGGAGGTGGAGTACTCCGAGGAGGAGTGGGCTGAGTGGTGGAGATTGCAAGGTTACTCAGGGGTTCAAGTGAAGGATGATGTGGAGCCCGGTGATGGCATGCAGCATCCTTTTGAGCAAGGTGAACCTCCAGCAGTTGAGCATAAGAAGGATGTCACGAACTATCCTCCTTGGGCACTTCGTGCTGGTGATCTTGCCGGCCGGGAGCACGGCCAACGGGGCAATGCTAATCGGCGTGATAGCTGGGGTGGCTGGTATGATGATCAAGGCGCCTATCATGATCCGAATGGCAAGAAATGGGAGTACCTTGTCGATGTTCATGTTGGTTGAATTTTTTGAGTGTCATGATGTTAGAGCTTTTCTGTTGTCCATGGAGTGGCGTGCTTGTAAGTTTGACTGTGATTCTGATTAGCGGTGTTGACAAGTACCATCAATGGCACCCTCAAGTGTGTATCACCATGTGGTTCTGAATCATTGAGTCTTCAAGCGCATTCTAAGGGCTGGCTATGGTCGCTATCGTGAGAGATCTCGAGGACAGGGTGCCCAGCAGCGGAAGAGGGATCAGTGGCATGAGCGGCAATGGGGCAAAAGCCATGGCAAGGGCAAAGGGAAAAGCTATGGCGCTAGCAGCGGCAGTGATGGCTATGCTGGTCATGGTCATGGGAAAGGTCGGGATGATGATTCCGGCAGTGTAGATAGGTTGGCATGGCAAGCCATCAATAAACTGTTGGATCGCGGCAGAAAGTGAAAAACAAAATGAGGAAGGTTTAGCAGAATATCAGAGCAGGTTATAATGTACCTCCTAGTTTGAATGGTGGGGATGCATGTTGATATCATAAGTGCTGGAGGCACTAGTGAAGTTGAACATTCAAACATTTCTTTCTAGACTGCTAGACTTTTCTCAGCAAGATCACAACAGGTGAAGTTTCACAGTTTGAGGGACAAAGGCGCCAGCATGGTCGTCAGAAGCCTTTGGTTTCTAGGTGTAATGTTGGCCCGGCCAGATGCTTTGGGGTGAAGCTCGTGGTGTAGCTAAGACAGCTACGATGCCAAATCCCAGTTCATGTGAGCATGATGATGGTGAGAATGGAGAAATGGATGGCAATCCAAACCTTAATTGATTTTCATGTCTGTTTGAGAGTGTTTGAATGTGATGGATTGGAGTACCATGTTGAAAGTATTATGCAAAATGCCTCCCAACCTCTCATTATACCTTTTGAAACTACCTGTGGTCCGAACATAACATCATGCTTACTCGAGGCTTGTTCGCTTGCATGGAGTCGATTCCATCCACACAGTGGTGGAACATTTGAACTCACATAAGGTTTTCAGGTTTTCATTTAGTCTTGCAGGCTGTGCTCGGCGTGTCCCTGCCAGAATTCGCCTACCTCCGTCTCATGGACGTAAAAAAGGCAGTATGTGTGTACCTCCGTCTCATGGCAGTCTCGGGTATGGGGAACATGAGGTATCAATGCAAAGAGGTCCAGAGATTCCAATACTGTGTGTTTACCACTGTTCTTTTTTAATCTAAGAATTGCGATAGATGCAATAGACAAGGTTCCTAAGCTGATAAAGGTCTTCATGCGATGTTGTTGTGCCAATTGGTGACACTGGGATTGCAAGGGTGAGTGGTATAAAGATCAGGTGAGGGTGACATTAACTGGTAAAGAAATCTTGGAATATGCATTGACCTTTTTCAGATACTCTTCATTGTCAGAACCCCTTTTGTATGTGCATTTACTGGGACTCTTTGTCTACATCACTTATCCTGATGATTGCATATATCTATCGGTATTTGTACTCAATGTACTTTTGCTCTAATGGTTTCCCTATGAAAAATATATTTGTATCATTTATATACAATATGAATGTTGAATCTAAAATCACAAAATAATGTTGATCGATATTAATTTGACGGACAATTTTCAAATTTAATATCAAACGACATTATTTTGAACGAAACCTAATCAAAATAATATCAATCGATATTATTTTGAAATACTATCTCTCAAAATAATGTCGATCAACATTAAACTGGAATGGGTACCTTTCAAAATAATGTCGAATGACATTATTTCGAGTTTTGTTCATTTTCATCAATTTCAAGTAAAAACACATTTTGTTTGTTCTCTTTACAATTACAACAATCAAATCTAGGAAAGGTAACTGTTCACAATTGCACATGTACACTTCGTTGGTAACCTCGATGTCAAGTCTTGGTGGGATGGATGATGAATATGTCTAAGACTTTGATGATCTCAGACGTCTAAACGCAGGGTAACACTCGCGTTCCAACATTGCAGGGTAACACTCGCAATGTTCGAATTTTCTTGCCTTTCTGCAGCTATCAAATCCTATCAGTTCCTACCAGAAGAACATCTCGAGCATGGCCGAAGGGAGCTTGTGCGCTCCTGCTCAATTCGGAGGGCTGGTTCCACGGAGTTTGGATGATTACACTACTCCTTGGGAATGTGTAGAGGTTCCCAAATTCGAGACTCCGAGCGACATAGGGACGCCGTCCCCAGCATCATGGCAGATAGCCATGGTGGATTGGAGTGCCTTGAACGAAAGAGAGTCAGTGTGGCACTATTGCAATCGGGCCAACCCTGTGCCATTTGGTTGCAGGTTGTGGGAATTCCGTCAAGAGATCCCCACTGGACTTGGCACATACTTGCATTATAAACCCCGTCATGGCTCCTATGAGCATCAATCTCCAGACAACTTGAAGGACCTGGTGTTCAGGAGGGTGCCACCTCCTTTGATGCTCACCTTTGAGGTCAGCCTGGACACAGATATGGCCACTGTCAAGGTCTCTTCAGCCATGAGCGGCTCTTTGCTGCAAGAGATTCAATACGATCGTGACTTTCGCATCACTTGGAAGAGGTTTCAAGAAGATTTGCGTATCCACATGCTGCAGAAAAACCAAATTTCATGCGCCAGAGACTTTCGGTTTGTTTTCTCTGAGGGTGAAACCATTGCTCCCAACAGATTGCTCTTTCGACCACTGCAGACCGCGGCCCACATCCAGGCGCAAGAGCGTCTGCAAGAAGACAAGAATAAGGCAGCGCAAGAAGACAAGAAGAAAGCATCGCAGAAGGGCATGAAGAAACCTGCTGGGAAGCAGGACATGAAGAAACCTGCTGGGAAGCAGGGCATGAAGAAGCCTGCTGGGAAGCAGGGCATGAAGAAGCCTGCTGGGAAGCAGGGCATCATGAAGAAGCCTGCAGCATCGAAGAGTGGGATGCAGAAAGCCATGAAAAGGTGAATCAGTGCAGGAAGAAGCCGTGATCAGTGTCGCCACATATTGGTGCTACATCCATTGAGATACTCCTGCGCCAAGTCCATGTGAGATTGCGATTTGAAGCCTTTCATGTTTGCTTCGGCTACAACTGTTCATGCAAATAAAACATATATCTTTGCCTTGGAAAACCTTAGTTGAAGCCGTTACAATCTGATAGCTAAAGTGTATTTGTTTTTTGGTGACCATCTCTCGAGCAGGTTTGTGGCCGACAAACATACCCCTAAACTGAAAGGTGTGCTTTTTTGGTAGCTGCAATTTGCAGCATGAGTGGATGACAGCAAAAACAATGATCATAGAGACATTGCGCTGCAGATGCATTCTTGCAAAGGCTTTCTAGAGTCCGTCCCAACCACCTGATGAGTCCCTGATTTCGTTTCTCCCTCGCTGAGGTCGCACGTCCTTGCACCAACAAATATGTTTTGGGACCTTGGTACCGTGTCGTCTCTTTCAGTGTTTCAGATTTATGAACTCTTCTGACAGGTTTTGGAATTGATTATTGATGAAAACTGTATGTCAATATCCTCAGAAATTCTTGTACAGATGTTTGTTTTTGTGCGAGATCTTTTATCCCTGCACATTGGTGACGAGACCATGTCCCTGCCACGTGGACAAAACATAGACAAAACCAAGTAGAACATCTTTTTCTTTCAAGTATCCCTGCACATTGGTGACGAGACCAGGTCCCTGCCACGTGAAAATAACATAGACAAAACCAAGTAGAACATCTTTTGTCTTTCAAGTATCTAATCCGTGATATCCCTCCTCTATCCCAAGGTCAAACATCACGGTTTTTTGTGAGACTACGGCATGGTATCTCAGCAGCTGCTACATGGGCAGGGTGTGTTGCGCTCGCCCCCAAAGATTCCAGATTGAGCTTCAAACATGTCAGTGGTGCAGGGTACATACAACTCGCACAAGCTTCAGAGCTCTATGGTTGTGACCATGATTTTTGTTTCAAGGGCATTGTCCCTGAGAGTTTTTCAGTGTTCCTTCAACTGTGGTGTTGAGCTAGCTTTAGGTAGCATGGCTACCAGTGAGCAGCTGGCTCTGGATGACTTAGCAAAAGTGCACAAGCTAGTCCAAACGCAGGGCAAGTTGATGAGCCCTGAAGCCACCAATCAACTTGTTGAGGTGTGGGAGGCCAAAATCATGGCCTTAAGCCTTGACCCTGACAAAGCCAATGCATTTGTTGAGTTGATCCGAGCGGGTCCATGGGAAGAATCACAAAAGAAGAGCTTGGTGGTAGCAGTGAATTCAAGCGTTCTGAAGACCACTTCGGGTTCTCCTCCCAGGAGGCAAGCGCAGGACATGAGAAACTTTGCTGCCTACCTATCCAAAAGGGATTTGGCGGTCTTGCAGTGCCCAAACACACCGATTCAAAGCAAAATCGACCAGATCGTGACAAGGATGATTAACATTGGCTTGCATTTGCCAAGTGAGCCCAGTGTAGGTCATGTGGTGTCAGTAGCAGTGAAAGCAGGGATCGGCTCCAAGGCTTCAAATGAGTCTTGGAATCTTTTGAAAGAGATTAAGCGGGTGTTGAAGATGAAGATCAAGTCGGTATCCCGCCCCGTGGAACATATCACTTCTTACCCTGCTGATCCATCCTCCTTGCCTGACTGGGCCAAGAAGGGCTATGAGAATGATGAGCCAGCTGGATGGGATACAGGATTTGACATGGAGCAAAGAGTTCCTCTGAGACGCAACTCCAGGCTGTTGAGTCACAACCAGTCAACAGCACTTGTTCCTGTAAGCAGTAACCCTACTGCATCCAGCTCTACTGCAGGAGTTGACCCTAACAATCCCGCTGCTATGATGATGGGTGCAATGAACATGTGGAACATGATGATGATGAATATGCAGAGTGGGAACTGCAATGCTTTTGACCCTTCCCAGGTTTTGCATCTCAACAAGCCTGTAGGGAAGAAACAGCAACTTGCTCTGACAGATGTGCAACGTGATGAGCCTGCTTTGCCTCTTGCAGACAGCAAACAGCAAGAGAGCCAGGAAACCGTTGCCAGCAAGGACAAAAGTCCAGAGAGGACTGCACAAGTACAGCCTGCTCCTTCAAAAGCTTTGGCTCTTCCAAACCTCACTCCACAGGAACAGGTGAATGCTGTCCTTGCTGCTGTGGAGACCCGGCAGGAAGTGAAAGATGCAACAAAGGCAGAGGAAGAGGTTCCAGAGAAGCCAAAACCCAAGGCCAAGGGCAAAGCTAAGGCCAAGGCGAAAGCTAAGGCCAAAGCTAAGGCCAAGGCTAAGGCTAAGGCCAAAAGTCAGTCCAAGACTCAGGGCAAAGATGCTGAGAAGACTGAGAAACCAAAGGCTGCAGCCAAAGCTGTGGCCAAAGCTGCGGCCAAGAAGAAAACTGAAGCCAAGAAGAAAACTGAAGAGATTGAGGGCAACCAACAAGACACTCAGCCGGCTGCACCCAGCCATTCTGTGAAGCGACATGTCGTTCGACAAGCCGATCGCATCTATTACACCAAGACCAACCCCCCTCCAGTGCCACAGCCTGGTGATGGGACTATTTGGTATGAGGGAGGCAAAATTCATAGGAATCATGGTGGTGGCAGCAGTGACTCGTGGCGGGTCTTCATTTCTTCGAGTGACAGGTGTGACAAGAAGATCAAAGTTGGAGATGATCCAGCCAAGACATTCCAAAGATGCCTCAGACTGATTGACAGCGAGGAGGTGGACTAGCTCTATACCACGGTCAAAGGTTTTGTTTGAGGGCTGCATGGTTTGAAACAACTATGCTATCATGGAACGTCATGATGAAATGACAACAAGTGAAGTATACATGTATTTAGGGGTTCATGCGCTTTACCGGCACAGAGTGTCAGTGGCATGTTTGACAATAACAAGGGGTTTGCAGAGCACACGTATATGAATCACGTGTGAGGTGCAGCAACGGTGAGCAGCCAAAGGCATGAAAGGAAAAAACAATGTATTATAGAGCCATGCATCGGTGTCTCTGTTGTTCCTATATCAGCTTGAGAAAGTCATTCTGATCCAATTTCTTTTTTCTCATGTCAGTCGAAAACAAAACAGCAGAAAACAAAACTTCATGCCAAAACCACTTGCATCTCACCTGAGCTCAGGCCTGGATACCTTGGGAACATTGGAGGCAACGGTGGTGATCACACTGGCGGTTCCAAGTCATTCCATTTGGAGATGTCATCGATGACGCATGTTTCTCCTTTTGAACTATGTGGCATTTGAAACATGTTTGCTACTTCAGTCTGTTTCCTGCATGTTTGAACTCTAGCCGCGCACATATAGCTGCATCCCTTGTATGGATCCGAAGATTGATTTGCAAGGAATGTTGATGCAACAAGGACTTTGTGTTTTCAGAACCTCTCTCTCATATAGTCTCATTTGAAGAATGTTGCTATTGGCCAGGATGTCAAACAAATATTGACTTCAAACAACATTGTTCATTCCTTCAAACACGTACTATAGCAAATACTCTTTCAAGTCCAGCCGTATCACTCCATGACATAGCTTGGGCAGGGTTCTCCGCCTATCAATGGCAGGGTTGCAGAACTCGCCGTGGCCATGATGAAGAAAGGCAGCACAAGCCGTGATGTGCTCACAAAAAGCCACCATTCGTCGTATGTGTCGCAAAGCGGCTTGGCAGCTGTGCTCAAGAGCGTCAAAGAAAATGGTTTGCCCAGTGGCATTAGCCGGTCAACAATCAAAAGAAAACGAGATCAGGCATTGCCAGAAGATTTGTTTGTCACTGAGACAGTTGGTCCTGCAAAGGAAGAAGTTTGCATTGTGCATCCAATCAGGCTGCTCCAATTTATGATCCAAACAATTCCTGCAGTGGAGCAGTTGATGGAAGCTATCCTGAGAGACTCTGATGGGGAGGTTAGCTTTGCTGTCTACAGCGACGAAGTCCTTCCGGGGAATCAGCTCAAACCAAGAAATGACAGAAAGCTCGTCAGTTTTTACTGGTCCATTGTCCAGGCCGGACGGGCTCTTGGGGCAGAGGATGCCTGGTGGCACCTCTGTACGTTGAGGGCGAATGTAGCCCGAGCTCTACCTGCAGGATGGAGTGGCCTCTTCAAGCTTGTGGTGCAGGCCTTTTTCAAGCCTCCGTTCGATGCATCCCAGGGAGTGGTTCTCCAGGTGCGTGGTGAGCCTATGCTCATGAAGGGCAAAATCGGACTAGTTATAGGAGACGAGGCAGCTTTGCAGGGATGTTGGTCGTTTAAGGGGGCCAGCGGCCAAATCCCATGTTTTCTTTGCCAGAACGTTACCTTGCACAGGCTGGACATAGCTGTCCATGACATGAGCAACTCTCTATGTTCCCATTGCTGCACCGATCTCTCGAAAATTAGATGGCACACCAATGAGAGTATGTTCGATGCGATCAATCATGTGAGGGCAAGCTCATTAGCCATGAATCGTCAACAGTTTGTCAAGTGTCAGCAAGCATTGGGTATCAACTACGAACCTGATGGTGCCCTGTTTTGGGACAAACTTGGAGATTATTTCGAGGGAGGCCCAATCACGGTCACGCAGTGGGATTACATGCATTGCTATTTTGTCAATGGCATCTTTAACTCTGAAGCTGGATATCTTCTTGAAGTTCTCAAGGACATATGCCCTCCAAAAACCGTGCATGCCTTCTTGCAGAAGCTTACTTGGCCAAAGCGTTGGTCAAGCAGTTCCACGACAGGTAAGAACTGTCTTGCCAAGTTTGTGGCTGATGGGTCAGAGGTGAAATGTTCAGCCTCTGAAGGTCTTTCCGTCTTTCCTGCGTTTCGCTTGTTTCTTTTGCAAAATGTACAGGATGGCATCTCAGACCAGGTTGATAAAGCCAAAACATCATTCCTAGCTCTGTGTCAAGTACTTGACCTCCTCAGCTCACAGGTATACACCAAGGAAGTTTTGCAGAGTTCAATTGTGCTACATCTTCAGTGCCGCCTGGCGGCCTACGGGCATTCTCGTTTTCAACCAAAATGTCATTACAGTATCCACATGCCTTTCTTCGTGGGAACAGGTCGTCGACTCCAAGCATGCTGGGTCCATGAAAGGAAGCACAAGGAACTGAAGCGCTTCAGTACCGATTCGTCCAATGCAAATGTGTCAAGGGGTTGGGAGCGAAGTCTCCTCAAGCAAGTTGTACTTTCCCAGTGCAATTCACTTTCAGAATTTACCTTCGACCGTTCACCCAGGTTAGGTGCTTCAAAGCCAGGTTCTCCAGAACTTGTGGCCCATGTCCGATCCGTTTTGGAACTTGGGGTTTTTGCCCCTGCAAATGTCCTCATTGCGGAACATGCTTTCTTAGATGGTGAAGCCCAAGTGTGGGCAAAGGACATTGTTCTCCTGGTTGGTCAGGATGGAAACGAGCAAGTTGGGGAAGTTTGGTACTTCATGTCGTGCAATGCCCACACGCTGGTGTGCTGGTGCCCCTTTGATGCCCTGGGCAACAACAAATTTCAAAGAAGAGAACACCCGTGCTTGGAACCCATGAAATCTATCAAGAGAGCTTTGATTTTTTGTGAAGAAGAGGCAGGACGTATTTTGGTGGCCCCGTGACTCAGCAGAGCTGCTTTGAAAAGATCCGTGTCAGGTGCATGGCTCGCCCAAGTGATGCATTCAATTTTTCATTCGAGTCAAGTTAGCTAAAGTCTCCCTAACATGGACGAGCTATGATCAGCCCTGCCCTTCACTAACATGGACGAGCTATGATCAGCCCTGCCCTTCAGTTTTCGGGGCATGCATGCCCCCCGTACTCCTAGTTTGTATATATTTATATTATATAGATAATATGTACAGTATCAAAACATATTTATATCATATATAGATATATACAATTTATAAATATATTCATAATATAAGTATATATATAATAGATAAACATATAAATACTATTATATATTATATTTTGTTTTTGGGGTGTTTATATCTGTAAATCCTTATTGATCTAAATATTTCCCCATATCAAAATTCGTCTTTGTCTATCTCAATAAAATCTTTACGAGTCGAAAAAAGGCATGCAAATAATCATCCATATTACCACCCAGTACTTTTCGCTACAAAATTTTGGGATCCATTGTTTTGAACGTGCTTAGAAACTTACGAGGTTTTTCCATGAACATGTTTTGGGTTCCCAGTGATACCATCATGACACTTCCTGGTGAGTCTCAAACTCATAAACCATTCAAAAATAGAAATTTCCAAGTTTCAACGCACGTTCAAGTTGTTCGAGTTGTTCCGTGGATACTTCTACACAAATCTGGTATACATGCATGAGAACCAATTTCATTAAAGGAAATGAACATATTTCCCAGTGCCTCTTAAGGTCATTTGAATCCCTTAGTTATCCAACCCATGAACTTCCGAAACCAATCCGGGTATATACCTGGCCTCGTAATGCAGGCTGCCAATTGCGCAAAGCTTCCGGTGGCCCATGGGCCAATGTGATTGTCAGGTTTTTTTTGGGGTCCACGGCTAGTTTTGCAAATAAGTTCCGGTTTTCAAAAAATCTTTCAAAGCTAATGGTAGATGTACAACTCTGTTTGCTGGGAAATCTCATTTTGGCAATGACCACAGCCGCAAAAAAATCAAAGAACACCAAAGGAACAAGTATATTGCAACTTATGTCACTGAAGTGTTGCTGTGTTTAAAGCAGTAGTTCGCAAGCGGGCCTGGTGCGGAAGTTATCACCAAAATGAACCCCAAAATGAACCCCCCAAAAATGTATAGAGAATCAGCTGAGTACGAACGGATCAGTATACAGGAGTTGTTCAGAAGTCAAGGATGCATGTTCTCAAGAGAAATTTACAAAAGAGTTCCACTGCATATGTCTATATAGTACTGCGCCTGCCACGAAAAGTGACACATGAGTTTCACCTATATACTGTGCCTGCCACAAAATGTGATATATTGTCCTTTAGATTTTTCATTCACGTTATGGGTATACACCCCCCAAGAAACCGTTTAGGTCGTGTGAGTATATTGCTTTTTGACATGGCCCAAAGGAACATAGAGAACATAGCCAAGTGCGCTAAGTTCACATAGCCAAGTGCGCTAAGTTGCACTTAGCCATGTGGTCTAAGTACACTTGCTATGTACTGCAAGTGCACTTGCTAACTCTGCCATGTACTTGGCAAGTTGCCTACATACTTGCAACACCACCCGGTCATCCAAGCAGGTGGAGACTGACTACAAAGATCAACCCATGGAGCTGAAGAAGCTCGCCCTTCTGCATGAGGTTTAATCAAACCCAATTGACCACATTTGGGATCAGGTTGGCTTGAAGGTAGCAATCCCTTGATATCCTTAGCAGTTTCTTCATCCAATCCTCTCCCTTTGCTTCCTATGGGGGCATAGTCATGAGGTCTGCTGTCCGCAATATCAAATGGTCTTTGGACTCAAATGGTCTTTGAGTTCGAGCTCTGGCCAGGGGAGCGTAGGGCTCATTTCACCATCTGCACCAGCAACTTTAGACGCAACACACTTCTGTGAATGTGGAGCATCAGAAACTTGTGTACTGCCCAGAAGGTGTAGTGGGTTGCTTCCCAACGGCGTGGCTGTCCCCGGAACTGAACTAACTAACTGTTTGTCGTCACCATTTCTGCCAAGATGCTTATCATCTAAGGAGAAGACTTTTTGAATGGAAATATGTTCTGCTGGAGAACAGATATCCTCAATCTTGTACCCTGCAGGAAGAACGAGAATGATCGTACAAGCAGTGTAAGCATAACATTGAAGGCGTTCAGATGTACTAACAGTCCAACCATATTTTCCTTTTAGAAAAAGGCCAACCTTCAAAGACTGCTCTGTAAGACAGTGAACAGTGGCAATACACAGTCTTTGACAATCATCACCTAGATAGGCGTCTTTGGAATTTGTACTCAGTTCGTCTAAGGCACAAAGCATATGGTCTTCCAAGGCACTAAAAGAACGACACCAATACGAAAAATGTTCAAGAGCAACATCAATCGATACTTCCTTTCGAAAGAAGCAAAGGGGGACATGTCCTTTCTCAAAACAAGCACTATACTTGCAGTCATCATCCTGAGCAACAACTTCACGGAGTCGAAGACATCGTAACATAGAACCTGAGCAATTTTCAACTTTCTCAACTGCATTTGCATGACCCTTCCTGTCATTGGAAGTCCTCTTCACCGACAATTTCCAATGTTCATGCACAGATTGTGCTGTAGGCGGTCTAACCCCCGATGAAATCGGCATAGCATAAGGTAGGGCATGGTCAATTCTGAAATTGGCACCATTAAAATTGTAGTGATTGGGAAAGGAATCAGGAGTGGCGACTGATATCCGGAACTGAAGATATTCTTCAACTTGTTGTTCCTCATTCACACAAGTAACAATTTGGAAGTTGAAACCCGAAATCTTCTGTTGAAGCCAAATCACTATGGCCGATTCTTTAATAGGAGCCGTTAATAGTCTCTTGAGTTCTTTGCTTTTGATTTGAACAGGATAACTGGGCAGAGACCCAATGCGACCAAAAGATACGCAAAATGCAAGTAAAGTGCGATCAAAGGCACATACTCCAGTACTACGGATATTCAGGCTGAAGGCACCTTGTGCTTCAGTCGTTGGAATGGGAAGTTCAGCATAGTGCATCAGCCTGATAAGTACACTAGCATCAATACCTTCAACATCGATGACAATGGTACTCCGA
>OMLO01001333.1_pt1 | contig 18774 bp, 13 predicted proteins | sample 1674811 | NCBI WGS metagenome assembly OMLO01 (sample SAMN06265003, study PRJEB25207) | coral metagenome | isolation source: Coral host | place: Mexico:La Bocana,Puerto Morelos, Mexico | collected 2008-11-13 | reverse complement strand
GTGGTTGATTCACTTGGTGATTCAGTGGTTGATTCACTTGGTGATTCAGTGGTTGATTCACTTGGTGGTTCAGTGGTTGATTCACTTGGTGGTTCAGTGGTTGATTCACTTGGTGATTCAGTGGTTGATTCACTTGGTAATTCTGTGGTTGATTCACTCGGTGATTCAGTGGTTGATTTAGTTGGTGAATCAGTGGTTGATTCACTTGGTGGTTGAGTGGTTGATTCACTTGGTGGTTCTGTGGTTGATTCACTTGGTGATTCAGCGGTTGATTCATTTGGTGATTCAGTGGTTGATTCACTTGGTGGTTGAGTGGTTGATTGACTTGGTGGTTCTGTGGTTGATTCACTTGGTGATTCAGCGGTTGATTCATTTGGTGATTCAGTGGTTGATTCAGTTGGTGGTTGTGTGGTTGATTCACTTGGTGATTCAGTGGTTGATTCACTTGGTGATTCAGTGGTTGATTCACTTGGTGGTTCAGTGGTTGATTCAGTTGGTGGTTTAGTGGTTGATTCACTTGGTGATTCAGTGGTTGATTGACTTAGTGAGTCAGTGGTTGATTCAGTTGGTGGTGCAGTGGTTGGTTTATTCGTTTGTTCAAGTAGCGGACAAATACACGTTGGTAGTTCAATGGTTGACTCACTTGGTGATTCAGTGGTTGATTCACTTGGTGGTTCAATGGTTGATTCACTTGGTGGTTTAGTGGTTGAGTCAGTTGGTGATTCAGTTGTTGATGTACTTGGTGGTTCAGTGGTTGATTCAGCTGGTGGTTTGGTGGTTGATTCACTTGGTGGTTCAGTGGTTGATTCACTTGGTGGTTCAGTGGTTGATTCACTTGGTGGTTCAGTGGTTGGTTCATTTGTTGGTGCAGTTTCAAGTTCAGTTGTTCGTTCAGAGGTTGGTTTATTCGTTGGTTCTAGTACTGGACAAATACACGTTGGTTGGTTTGTAGGAGGCATTGTGGATGAGCCTGTCGTAGGATCCTTAATTTGGGCAGTTGTTGACTGTAAACCTATATATGAATGTAAAGAGAATTTAAATTGTCTATTGTTGGTGAAGTATCATATCTCTTTTGTTATAGAAGGCAGCTCGGGGATGCTTGAGTTAGTATATTTTCAAACACCGACAAGAGAGTACAACGTGTACGAAAATTCGACGCGTAACGAAATATTTTTGACGGCCTTCGAGGTGTTTCTTTTTGTGGTAAAACACTGTTTTTAGAGTGTGATATATCAATCTAAAATATAACTAAGGAGAAACTGGAGAAAGACAATCGTAAAAGTCTATGATAAATAAGTTCAGATATTCAAACACAGGTGAAGGCCATGATTTCCTTTTTTCGTGACTTACTGTTGTTGAATTTTTTATGAGTTCGAGAAGTATGTTGCAGATAACGTCTCGTTAGTTAACAAATGGTTGCAGTGGCACTGTATTGGAGACGTTCTGCTTCAAAGCTAGTTTAATTTAAGTGCTCTGTACATGTAACAATAGTTTTTGAGAGTTCCGAAGAAGCATAGTTTTTAAGCGGATGCGAAGCAATCTGCGTAAGAAATCAGGACGAATTTGTTTGTTTTGGCTATTGCATATGAAATAATGCATGAGCCAATTTGCCAAAGGACACACGAGTGATTGGATGAGTGAAAGAACCAATCAGCGCGTGCCTAGTATTTAGTCAATCACAATGGTAAAGGTAAGATAAAAAGGTAAAGTCTGCATACGAAACTAAGTGGCACATCAGGCTGGAGCTTATCCCGGTTTCTGTAGCATTAAGCGACTAGGAATATTGCTACTCCTCCCTGGATGGGATGCTAGTCCATCGCAGAGCTACCCCCAGCATTAAATTTGCCGGTATCCATTTATATACCTGGGTGGAGAAAGGCACTGTGGGAGTTGATTGTCTTGCCCAAGAACACAACACAATGCCCCTGGCCAGGGCTCGAACCCGGACCGCTCGATCCGGAGTCGAGCTCACTAACCATGGGGCCACCGCGCCTCCCACAGCCAATTACAATGTACAATACAATTAGCGCACAGCGAGGATCAACAAATTTTCAGCGGTCGGGCTATATTTGGAGGACACTAGAAAAGACACTAGAATTCATATTTTGTAACTTTTAAATGGATTTATTTTTAAACTCAAAAGAGAATACGGAAAAGTAATGAAATCGAGGAAAGGCGATAGGTATGGCAAAAAGGTCCAGATAAACTTAATGAATGCAGTAGCCACATGCATGCTATGCTTGCCTATCTTTTTTTTTTTGCTTCATGGTAGTGGCAAATTGTAACGCAAGTTGTTATTGGCTATGGATAGTTACATTGTAGCCAATGGTACCTCCTGTTATTTTTCTATCCAGATTGAAGGCTGCTTTTGTCGCAACATGGAAGGCTTCATGTGGTAAACCTTGAGACTGCTTTACGAGATACACAAATCCTTAACTTGTCGCGAAATGTGAGCAAATTTTATTCCTGACATTTTGGGAGTTGGATGAACGAGCAACAAATCCAAAATTTGTTGCTCAAAGTAGACCCGCTCTCTACTATTCGCAATAACAAGTTGAACACGCAAGGTGAGAAACTCGAAACAACTTAGTTGAGTGTTTTTGTATCGACTATACCGTCGCTGCCTTCAGTTAAAGCGGCGATATACGAGATACGGGTTTTGTTTCTCGTATTTCACAGTCTGTATAACACAGCGTAAGATATTCATTTTCTTTTTGAAGTGCACGTTAGGTGGACTGCTTTTGTTCAAAGAAATTCTCTTGTTTAGTTATTATAACCTTGGATGTCTGTCGTTTGAGCTTAACTTGTTTTCAGTGTCAATTTATTTTGCTCTGCCTTAACCGAACAAAATCTATTAGGGGGGGGGGGGTTCCATCCACCGCCTCCCTTCACTTGTACCGCGGTCGGGGTATTCACAGCTGGTACGTCCAAGGGTTATCACAAGTTATCACCTAAGATCCCCTGGATTGTGCCGAAATTACAGGCCTTGTTTTATATCACGTATTCGCGCTATTGCCCACGGATCCTGTGTGGCTGTGTTTGTCTTTTCCTTGCAGTTACCTAATGGTAGTCTCAAGTGAAGGCAGGGAATGATCTTTACTCCAATAAACTGGCGTGGTATGCCTCTCATGGTATGTTTCTTGACTCTTTTCATCAATTATGCTTATTAATGATTATTAATTATGCTTATTGTCGCTTTTGCAAGGAGACTTCGCAGGGAAGACTTCGCAGGGAATTGTGTATGTTCTGAAAACCTTTGACGGCAATGTAACTGCAATGTTTCTTTAAAAAACTTTAAAATTTTTCGAACGCGTAGAAGCAAAAATAATTAACAAATGATTCCATGTTGCCGTGCGTCTGTTCAGTAATAGATCACAGATGACGTCAAAATGTGGTAAGAACAAAAAAGGGGCACATGAGGCGATAGCCGAGTGTGTCACTGATATTCTTACCACATTTTGACGTCCTCTGTGATCTATTTGCTGAACAGACGCACGGCAACTTGGAATCTATTTGTTTTATACAATAAAAAAACACAACTTCAGCTTAGTTTTTATTTCAAAATCTTTCTCTGTTACTCGAAAGCCGGCCTTTGCCCATTTTGGCAAACACGAAAAAAAGCCATTTGACGTAATCTGTTGTCTATACAAAATGAAGCAATCTCATTGGTTACTAGGCCGTAACAAGGAATTGTGATTGGTCAAGAAAAATCACACCACTGTCAAACTTGACTCAAATGGCTTCTCGTGGAAAGAAAACTTACAGCAAAAGCAGAATTGAACTGCGAAATTTACAAGTGTTAAAAAAAATGCTGGAAAAATCAACACAGTTTTTGTCCTCAGAGCAGCCTTGTGGGCCGAAAAACTGCTGACTGAGACTGTTCGAGTATTTTTTCTGAGTCATTCTCTAAAAAAGAAACGGCTTTTTTTAACTTTTTCCTGCTTCTCGTATCTGTTCAATGCCTCGACAAGACGGTTTTGTACTTTATCTTTAGCCAGTCAAGTAAAATACCATCTTATTTCCCAAAACTTTCCGCCATTTTAAAATTCAGAAGCAAAAACTTTGTACCGATGACGTCAATCGTGTATCTGTCCTCTGATAGATCATAGGCGAGAACCAATCAAAATGCGAGAATATCTTGGTTTATCGTATAATGAAAATGGAACATCGTTTTTAGCACGATTTTAGTATAGATCATGATAAACAGTTCAGAAAAACAGCAGGTTCGGTCCTGAAGCCAGCTTGTTATCAAATAACTTCAAATCAAGCCTTTAGATTAGATGACACGAGAAGAGCTTCGTTTAATTGCCTGGTAAAACACTACACTCAAATTTGGGTAGTCGAGTCACCTTAGACCAAGGTGATGTCCTGCAAAATAGCCTCGACATTTTAATTTTTTTACAGCATCGATTTCATAATCTGTTATTGCTAAAAAATTAGTTTTTCCTTGATATTTTTTGAGAGAAACTAACAGAATAGTCTTAGTAACAACTGAAACAGAAAGAAATAGAAACTTACTATGTGTAGCGTTTAAACTGCTCCAAAATATCCCTAGGTACAAGAGAAGGACTAGACCTTTAGCCATACTTATGTCAGGCTTCAATTATGAAATCCACTTTAGTGTATGATTCTACACTTCCCGGCTGTAATAACCTTTCCTCAGGCAAAAGGTGAAACGATGTAATTTTAAATTGCGACGTCCGTCCTCATAGAAGGAACTAGTCTTCGCAAATGGCGATGATGAATTGCACGTTTTCATGCCTAACAAAGAGAAATTTGACAGTTGTTATGAATTATTAGTTAGCTCTTTATCAGTTTTTTTCAATGAAAAACAATTCTTTTATGGACAAATAACGTCACATCATTTGAATGACGCACGTCAAAATATTTTGGAATGGACTGTTGCTACAATAACACGATACTATTCGGAAAACAAAACAAGACGAGATAAAAGTACTTTTGAAAATAATAACACATGCAAAAGGCAACTGATTTAAACCTCTTTGAATGTTGAACCAACGGAGGATAAGTCGTATGCCTTGCAAAGAGAAATAGACCGTTTCCTAATAACTGCAAGAAAATAAATCTCCATTTTGCGGTCACTTTGATCACAGGGTTAAAGTGAGTGGGATGAAATAGCTCATTAATTTGAGACTGGTTTCTCGTTGACTTCATAACTAACGCAACCCACAGATGAAAGTTTCTGACTTTGTAAAGTATTGTAGAAATGTCATGGCTTACACCTGTTGTCTTATCAATTTAACTCTTACCCAATTTAGCTACACCTGTCATTTTGCAAACCTCGCCATGTGGGAAGTCGCCTGAAGTTTCTTTAGAATTTCTTATTTTATGCAAAATAAATCGTTTCTAGGCTAAACACGGTTCTGGAGTTTTCAAATTGTTGCTATTTTCTTTTTTTGGAATTTTCCAAACAGCTAAGTATTTTTTTAAATGGCTGGAAAGAGCAAACTTAGAACTACGATAGGAATCTTGTTCTATTCCAAGTATCTTTTTGGGATGGGGTTGTGTTACACTGTTATTTAATGTGGGACATGAAGATGACAAATATTGTACCCTCTGCAGCTTGCTATGCTTGTTATTTCTGTGTCACGATCTGTATTAAAATTTAAATTTGGTTGAGCCGTTCCTTTGTACTGAGACAATAATAGCCTCGCTAAAATTATATATTAAATATACCTCAATGAAAACGAGTCAGAACTCAAAGTTGTTGCCAGTCTGAATCTTTTACTTCCTCAGTTTCGTTCTCGTTTTTACAGCAGAAACATAACAGCCCATTCACCCTAAAGCAATCTTTTCAATGTGACTAGGCACGCGTGATTAGTAAGTTTTGTTTTTGGTTTTGTGAACGAGGTTTTTATTTTGGTTCTCTATTTTGGAATGCGCTGCAGTCTGAGCACATGAAACAATTCTTATCGCGTGCCACAACTGTGCTGTTTCAATCGCAAGGACAGAAGGTCGAGACATTTGACCGGACACAAAAGGGAACTGGCTGGGTTTGAACGGATACACTTTACGACGTAATTTCAATACACTCATCCTCGGAGACCCAGGAGCTGCCAGTCAGAACGATGCGATGTTTTCGGGCGAGCTATATTTTCAGGAGAAAGTTTACTTTAAGAGCGGAAGAGCCCCTGGGCACTTACTCCCATCGAACCAGTTCAGAAGTGTTGGAATACACCTGCAAGTTAACCATGTGTATGCTTTAGGTTTCTCACCAGTGCTTGTTGTCATCGCCCCTATTTCAAAAGGTACATATATTTTTTTATTTTTTTTATTGCAACCAGAGAACAACAATACAGTACTTGCAACGGTTACAAGACTGCAATATTATTATTTTTATTTATTTAAGGCCGTTAGAGCTATTGCAGGTCCAAAAGTTAGTGTTTCACCTGAATTTAAACAGAAACAAAATGAATAAAAGTTCCCTTGAAAATGGAAACCAAACCTTGTTAGTGGTTAGTGCTCTGTTACCTGTAATATAATCACTATACACAATACAATATAATACAAGATTATTTCTAACACCTAGCACTGTGTTAAACAATTTTCATTGAGTAAATTAATGAACACGCAAAAACGAAAATGTGACCTGAACTTCGCCAATCATCCTACAGTGATATACTAAGCTGGAAACATTTGATCTTCGATTCTCTCCATCTTTTTACATTAACGGCTACTTCCTGAGGTCTGAAAAAAAAAAAGGTGAGTCTCAATTTTGAAACAGGTCAACCTGCACGCTCGCTTTTCGAGCTTCATTGCTTCGGGACAGAAAGATATTTTCTGATCCAGTTGTTCACAAATCAACTAGACGTACACAGACTATAGCCTAATAAGTGTTAATCGTTTACTTAGGAGAGGGTTTGACCCACCTGTTGCCTAGATGTTCTCGGTCGGCAAAGAAGGCTCGGAAATCTCATGTGGCTTTTTATAGACGTGTTCTGAAGCTTCTTGATCTTGTACACTGGCCGCTTTACCTCCTTCAGGTTCAACCATCGCTTTATCGTTGTCCTTATCTTCCTCGCTACTTTCTTTTGTTCCACTGGGATTTTCCAAGTCCTCTGCCTCTTTGGAAGATCCTGTTCGGGACTTTCTCGTGCGTCGTCGCTGGGAAGTTCAATTGTTAGATAAGTCATTTAATAAGTGAGTTGAAGACCCTGTGTTACCCATCTTATATTTAAACAGTAGGAGGTTTGTTTGGAGAGCGTACACAGAGCAATCGAAATATGGCCTTGTATGGAAGATGGGGCTTGTCCAAAAATTATAACACCGTTAACTGATGAATAATTTACGATGTTGCATCTGTTGCAAACAAAATGTTAGCAAATATATATTGGCATAGAATTTAGACTTCCAGGGAAATCACAATTAGAAATTCCCAAGGGTCGAAATATTTAATACTGACAGCCTGGAGTTTTCTGGAGATTACCGTACGAAATTGTAAAAAAGTTGTAAATATCTGCATGACCGTCTTATAATTTTACTGAGATATTAACTGAAGTCGACAGTAGCAGGGAAATAGCCATGTCTTACAAAGGGTTTTAAATGGTATCTCAATGGATGTTTTTCCCATGTCATGATCAGGGTACTGTTATTACACCGAACACGTGTAACTAAAAACCTTCACCCTACCGTGATCAAAAAGCGTCCAACGGCAGCAGCTGCGAGAAACAGGCCCAACGCAGCAACAACTGTTAGAGCTATCGCCCAGTGGGGAAATAAGGTTTTTTTCTTCTCGTCTTCAATGTTTTCCCATTTTTTTACGCTCTTTTCCGCCAATCCAGTTGTAACGTGACTGTAAACAAACCCTTTCATTAGTTCCGTGCCGTTAGAGCTCTCAAGGCGATCCATGATCTCGCTTCTATTCATGTAAGATGCATCATTGAAAGAAATCGAAAACTTTGTTATCACGCTTCCTTGTCGAAATCCTGTGACATTGACGAACAAGAAGCCAGGCATATCGTAAAACACGTCTGTAAGAGCAGCCTCTACTTTAGCTTTAAGGTCTTGGAAATAACGGCTCTTGGGGTAATTAAGAGACTCGTTAAAAGCCGAATTCAACAACCTGATTTCAAAAGCAGTAATAAATTTTCCTTCTGATACCATGCCTGTATTGTTCTTGTCACTAAATTTCACTGTTACTGGTTTGAGAGATCCTTTGCTTGACAGTGTTCCTGTAGGTGTACTTTTAGGCAAATCTGTAGTTGTATGTGCTACGGATGGTGTCGGTGCTGTAGTTGGGTGTGTATGTCCATATGTAGTTGTTTTTGCTACTGATGATGTCGCATCTGTAGTTGGGTTTGTATGTTCATCTGTAGTTGTTTCTGCTACTGATGGTGTCGCCTCTGTAGTTTGGTGTGTATGTGCATTTGCAGTTGTTTCTGTTACTGATTGTGTCGCATCTGTAGTTGGGTTTGTATGTTCATCTGTAGTTGTTTCTGTTACTGACGATGTCGCCTCGGTACTTGGGTCTGTATTTCCATCTGTAGTTGTATGTGCTACGGATGGTGTCGGTGCTGTAGTTGGGTGTGTATGTCCATCTGTAGTTGCTTCTGCTACTGATGGTGTCTTTTCTGTAGTTCTCTCTGTAGGTCCATCTGTCATTGTTCCTGCTACTGATAGTGTCGCCTCTGTAGTTGGGTGTGTATGTCCATTTGCAGTTGTTTCTGTTACTGATTGTGTCGCCTCTGTAGTTAGGTCTGTATGTCCATCTACAGTAGTTTGGGCTACTGATTGTGTCGCTACTGTAGTACTGTCTGTAGCTCCATCTGTAGTTCTTTCTGGTACTGATGCTGTAGTTGGGTCTGTATGTCCATCTGCAGTTGTTTTTTCTACTATTGATGGTGTCGGTGCTGTAGTTGGGTCTGTATGTCCATATGTAGTTGTTTCTGGTACTGATGGTCTCGCCTCAGTAGTTAAGTCTGTATTTCCATCTGTAGTGGTGTGTGCTACTGATGGTGTCGGTGCTGTAGTTGGGTCTGTATGTCCATCTGTAGTTGTTTCTAATACTGATGGTGTCGCTTCTGTAGTTCTTTCTGTAGGTCCATCTGTGGTTGTTTCTGCTTCTAATGGTGTTGGTGCTGCAGTTGGGTCTGTATGTCCATATGTAGTTGTTTGTGTCACTGATAGTGTCGCCTCTGTAGTTAGGTGCATATGTCCATCTCTAGTTGATTCTGCTACTGATGGTGTCGGTGCTGTAGTTGGACGTGTATGTCCATCTGTCGTTGTTTCTGCTACTGATGGTGTCGCCTCTGTAGTTTGGTGTGTATGTCCATTTGCAGTTGTTTCTGTTACTAATTGTGTCGCATCTGTAGTTGGTTCTGTATGTTCATCTGCGGTAGTTTCTGCTACTGATTGTGTCGCTCTTGTAGTGCTGTCTGTAGGTCCATCTGTAGTTGTTTCTGCTACTAATGGTGTCGGTGCTGCAGTTGGGTCTGTATATCCATATATAGTTGTTTCTGTTACTGATGGTGTCGCCTCTTTAGTTAGGTCTATATGTCCATCTCTAGTTGTTTCTGTTACTGATGGTGTCGCCTCAGTAGTTAAGTCTGTATTTCCATCTGAAGTTGTGCGTGCTACTGATGGTGTCAGTGCTGTAGTTGGGTCTGTATATCCATCTGCAGTTGTTTCTGCTACTGATGGTGTCCGTCCTGTAGTTGGGTCTGTATATCCATCTGTAGTTGTTTCTGATACTGATGGTGTCGCTTGTGTAGTTGGGTGTGTAGGTCCGTGTTCAGTTTTTTCCGCTACTAATGGTGTTACCTCTGTAGTTAGGTATGTGTGTCCATCTGTAGTTGTGTCTGCTACCGATGGTGTCAGTGCTGTAGTTGGGTCTGTATGTCCATCTCCTGTTGTTTCTGCTATTGATGGTGTCGGTGCTGTAGTTGAATCTGTATGACCATATGTAGTTGTTTTTGCTACTGATTGTGTCACTTCTGTAGTTCTGCCTGTATGTCCATCTGTAGTTGTGTCTGCTACTGATGGTGTCGGTGCTGTAGTTGGGTCTGTATGTTCATTTGCAGTTGTTTCTGATACTGATGGTGTCAGTGCTGTAGTTCTTTCTGTAGCTCTATATGTAGTTGTTTCTGCAACTGATGGTGTCGCCAGTGTAGTTAGGTCTGTATTTCTGTCTGTAGTTCTTTCTGCTACTGATGGTGTCGGTGCTGTAGTTAGGTCTATATGTCCTTCTTTAGTTGTGTCTGCTACTGATGGTGTTGGTGTTGTAGTTGGATCTGTATGTTCATCTTTACTTGTTCCTGCTACTAATGGTGTTGTTGCTGTAATTGGTTCTGTATGTCGATCGGCAGTAGTTTCTGCCACTGATTGTGTCGCTTCTGTAGTTCTGTCTGTAGTTACTTCTGTAGTTGTTTCTGCTACTGATGGTGTTGGTGCTGTAGTTGGTTCCGTATGTCGATCGTCAGTAGTTTCTGCTACTGATTTTATCGCTTTTGTAGTTCTGTCTGTGGGTGCATCTGTAGTTTTTTCTGCAACTGATGGTGTCGCTTCTGTAGTTAGGTCTGTATGTCCATTTGTATTTGTGTCTGTTACTGATGGTGTCGGTGCTCTAGTTGGGTCTGTATGTCCATCTGTAGTGGTGTGTGCTACTGATGGTAATGGTATTGTAGTTGGGTATGTAGGTTCATTTGCAGTTGCTTCTGCTACATATGGCGTCGATGCTGTAGTTGGTTTTGTATATTCCTCTGTAGTTGTTTCTCCTATTGATGGTGTCAGTGTTGTAGTTGGGCCTCTATGTCTATCGGCAGTAGTTTGTGCTACTGATTGTGTCGCTTCTGGTGTTCTGTCTGTTGTTCCATTTGTAGTTGTTTCTGCTACTGATGCTGTCGGTGCTGTAGTTAGGTCTATATGTCCATCTGCAGTAGTTTCTGCTACTGATTTTGTCGCTTCTGTAATTTCCTCTGTGGATCCATCTGTAGCTGTTTCTGCTACTGATGGTGTCGCTTCTGTAGCTAGGTGAGTATGTCCATCCGCAGTTTTTTCTGCTACTGTTTGTGTCGCTTCTGTAGTTGGGTCCGTTTGATCCTCTGCGGTTGTTTCTGCTACTGATGGTGTCGCTTCTGTAGTTGGGTGTGTATGTTCATCTGCAGTTTTTTCCGCTACTGGTGGTGTCGCCTCTGGAATCTTCTCTGTATGTCCATCTGTTGTTGTTTCTTCTGCTAATGCTTTCGGTTCTGTGGTTGTGTCTGTAGGTGCATCTTTAGTTATTGTTTGCGCCGCTGGTTTCGCCTCTGTAATTGTGTCTGTTTGTGAATAATCTGTTGTTGTTTCTGCTACTGATGGTGTTTCTTCTGGAGTTTTGTCTGTGGGTGTGTTTGTTTGTGGGTGTGTTTGTGTTTCTACTGTTGGTTTATGTCCGGTAGTAGTGTGTGTAAATTTATCTGTAGTTGTTTCTGTTACTGATGGTGTCGCTTCTGTAGTTGTTTCTGGAGGTCCATCTGTAGTCGTTTCTTCTAGTGATGGTGTCTCTTCTGTAGTTGTGTCTTTTGTGTGTGTAGTTGTATCTGCAGTCGTTTCTGTTGCTGATTTTGCCGCTACCGTAGTGATGTATTTTGGCGGGTTTGTACCTATGTTTACAAAGCATTTTAAAATGGTTAGTTGTTATGTGAAATAGCCTGTGAAAGGCCTCATCTCTCTTTTTGTTTTAGTAACATTGATTAAGTTAATTCTATTTATTTCTACGATTCATTTAAAAGTTAATTTTTTATGGTGGCCATGTAAGGTCCTGCTTCATCTTGATTATGTTTCAGTGGCCTTAAGATTAAATGTAGAAAGGAGGGTGGAACGTAGTTTGATGTGTTTAGTATTCTTCACATATAGGGTCCAATTTCCGTAAAAAACCTGTTCTTGCCTTGAACACAATCGACCATGATACTAGGATTGAAATATTGTATAATTTGGCAGTTTCTTCTCTCACTTCTAACTTAACAAAACCACCAAAGAGAGAGATTGTGGTTAAATTGTATTGTTTCACTTACAGAAAATAGAAACATAGAAGAACACTAGACAATGGAATGACATTTTGCATTCTTGTACTAACTAACCAGTAGTTATGATCTCCTTTATATTGAAATAGTCGTCTTATTTTGAATTGCTATGTGTCAAGCGGTTGTCCACAGGGCATATATATCTTTCGGGTTATGGAAACGTCTTAACGGATTGAGCCTTTTGAATTAAATTTTCCCAATGGGGTATGCAGACCGCATATGCTATGGGATTGCGCAATTTTTGCGATTCATTGACTGCGTAAGCTATTCAAATTCGAAAAAAAGACAAAACTATATTTTATGTTTTATTTTTGAAGGATTTTTTTTTATTTATTGTTTTCCTGGTGCATCTTGGCCAAAGAATTGCGGAAAAAATCACTGAATGAATTAATTTATTCAACATAAAAGAAACGGCTGGTCGAAAACATTGGGTGACGATCTATGTATCTCAGCTTTTGATCGGGGTTGTGAGTAAGGACTCCTTCCTGTTAACAACGTTTCACGTTAAAGCACTCTGCTGCAGTCTCTGTTTTGCAATGATGGGTTTGAGTACGCGCTATGAAGGGATTCTTTCTGCAAACGGAAAACTAAGATTTTCCAGTTAGGTATTTTGGAAGTGAACTTGAGAGTATTAACTTTGAATTTGTTTGAAGTCTCGCTTTCTTTTTTTCTGCACTTGATTTGACCTGAAAATATTGCCAATTTTTTTTTAACAATTAGAATGTTACATACTCTAACTGTTCTTAGCTTCTGAGCTGAATAGGTTTACTCAATCAAAAACAAAAATGCAAATAAAGTTATAAGAAATTAAGTACTTACCTAAGATAAAAGGGTTGCCCAGAATTATTCCCGTTAAGAAAATAATCAGTTGCGCAGCCATGCTTTGGCTTTTCTCCAACGTTGGCTTTTCGTATTAGTTTCTCGATCTCCAAAGTAAAGATAATGAAAATTTTGCGGAACTCAACTTTTTTCGAATGCCAATTACAATATAATCCAGCATGTGCGTGAGGCGATCTCGGGCAATTTTGTCGGTTTTATCCGGAATTGCTTCCCATACTCGTTGGATAACATTGAAATGCAAATGAGAAACATCAACCATGAAAAGGGCTCTCTTATGTAAACCGCAATGGATAAGCTATTATTGCATGTTCCTGCTGTGATGACTGAGTTTTCACTGCCTTGAATTGTCTTATACCATCAAAAATTCATGTAGCGTAACTCGACGTGCGTTCTTATATGATGTACCGCGTTTCACCACATTTCCAAAGACCGAGAACATACAACGCGCAGCGTCATGGTCCTGATTACTTTTGTTTAAAAAATATTTATGAGTTCGAGGACCAAAGTTTAAAATAAGGTTCTTTCTTTTAAGAAAAACCTAGAGTGGAAAAATGGCTGGGTTGCTGCGCTTCAGACACTAAACGAAAAGAAACGTTAATTAACTTGACAGCTCTGCCAGATTTTTTAGCCTTCCGCTATGAGACAACAGCTTTAATTTTGTTTTTCCTCCCACAAATCTAAACAAGTCAGTTTGCATAAGTAATTTAGTTCAAAGGCAGCGATGTCCTGTGGCCATGACAGAAGGTGTATCACTTTATCTGCAATGGCTCTATCAGGTCGGCGTCCTTTATTTCTTTGGGACACACCTCTGTTACACGACACAATATTGCTGTAGGGAGAAACGTACATCTTGAAAAGAAATAACTTTCACTGACGAGCATTTGCTAATGCTCATCCATGACCTTAGCAATAGTTCCATTTTGAAGCCCTTGTGTGGGTCGTTTTCCTGCAGTGAATGAGAATCCTGTAGTCTGTGTGTCTGGTTGTATTCACAGCCTTGAGGGCGTACAAAGCATTACATTATTGAACCCTTGTGAAATCATTCCCGAAGACAAGAGGAGAAAGTAGTGGCTTGGATTGCAGTAGCCTTATCTTTTCTAAGGTTTGCTTAAGTAACTAAAGGTTTTTCAGCTTTCGCATCTACAATACTCTTATGTTACCTTAATTCTTTCAAGCTATAAGGCGGATCCCTATAAACAGCATCAGGAGATCCTGAAAGCAAATTGCAACAGTGCGCTGACAGTAGGTGTCCGTGCTTTTATTTGCTGTGCTTAGTAATTTGTTTTCACACTTATGTCATTTCACTGACATTTATATGCAACGACGTGCACTGTTGCAATTTACTGTTCTCTTTTTTCTGAAAAAGCTAATGTATTAATCCTTTCCGTAAAAGCCACCACCTTCTTAGACCCCTGTCGACAAAGCCATAACACTTGCATGAAAAACAAGAAAAACCGTACTGTTTTTTCTTGGAAAACTTGGTTTTGCCATTGAAGGTAACCGATAGGTAAACTGAGCTCATATAAACGAGAAGAAGAGGAGTGAAATGAAACTTTGAAAGATGAAATTGTCCGTATACTCCAGCTAAATTGCAAACTCCTAAGTGTCCTGTAGCTAGCTGCATGCCGGATGGTGACTGATTCTTTTTTTGTTGGGAGACCTCGGAATCTTTTTTCCTAGTCGCTTTTGTTATTGACTAGCTGTCATTTGAAATATGCAATTAAAATTTCTCTTTAGCGTTTTCAAGTGAAGAATACCTCGAATCGAGTCCGTTTGCACTTTTATTTTAAGTTTTCTTATAAATTTGTTAGAACATTTAGTAAGCACGTGAAATTCTTTAGAAAGACAAGGAGGTACATTCGAGTTATGTTCCTTCAAATAATGTTTATAACTATTGACGACGATTTTTGTTTGTGTCCATCAACGCGTACGTGGAGTTGCCCACGAGTGTAACCAACATTTCATGCATCACACAGGTTACATTGATATTTATCAACTAGGCACTGTTGGTTAACAGTGGCTGGCTTGACTTCTCGAACTTTAAGGCTTCGTTGAGTTTTCTGCTGATGAACACGGTCTTGATTTTTGAACTGAAGTCTTTGATACGTTTTTTCACTACATTACCAGAGGCCTGATCCTGATCTTTAAATGGTAAGATAACTCGGATGGTAGGTGTAGTCGTTTCGGTTGATGGAATGTGCTGCTGGTCTGCTACCTTGGAAGCTGCGAATTTTTTGACAGCCAAATTAAATATAGTAATTGTAGCCAAGCCTAAATGCGCAGCTCCTTTGCCAGGTTGTTCAAAGCTCGGTTGAGCTAACCCACGATAAGCAACTTAACGGCGAGGTTTACTGTTGGTGTCGTTTGGCTTCTCGGAGGCGGGGTCCTCAAGATACACAAAGCAAAGGAAGTGAAAAGCATTTGTAGACAAGAAAAATGCTGGGTTAGCGTTAACCGGCTTCCGAAAGGGCTAACGCTTGAAACGTCAGCTTTAAAACTCGTTACGGTGGCCTATTTACATTTTCAACTTAGTTGATCTAACCAAATTACCCGGATTCCGAATAAGCCGGCCCTGTGTTTAGAACAATTAAAGCTTACAGGAGCCCGCGATCCAATCGAAAACCAGCACTTGGTCACCGCGATATGGGGACGTGATACTGGTCAGCGGATAACTTACTTTAACAGATGTCAATTGATCATAACATGGATGTCAAATATCAAAGAAAGACGCTATAAACCATGGGTGCATGTCTCTGTCAACCTATTAGCTGTAGTATGGCCGCTATCGCGCGGGAGCCCGTCCTCGCCGTCGTGCGAACGCGCCCAGGAACAATACCGCTAGCCTTGATATCCATGAGAAAATCGATTCATGGATTTTCTTTTCTTTGCTATGGGGGAGGTGCGGTAGCCTCATGGTTAGTGCGCTCGACTCCGGATCGAGCGGTCCGGGTTTGAGACCTAACCGGGGACATTGCGTTGTGTTCACAGTGCCTCTCTCCCTTCAGGTGTATAAATGGGTACCGGCGAATTTAATGCTGGGGGTAACCCTGCGATGGACTAGCATCTCATCCACGGGGGGGAGTAGAAATATTCCTATTCGCTTCATGCTACAGAAACCAGGATAAACTCCGACCTGGTGAGCCACTTGGCTCATATGCAGACTTTACCTTTACCTTTTACCTTTTCTTTGCTATATGGGTATTGGGCGCCGCTTGGCGGCCCTTCGGGTCACCGGAGCTCCGCTAATATTGTATGTATGAAATTCCAAATAGCAAAAATTCGACATTTGAATCGGTGTCGCATTTATGTCGAATAATGCGACAAGAACAGTTGAACGCGCGACAAAAATGAGGCAGCCGATTCAGTCGAATTTCCGTGGAATTCAATTTGTTCGAGTTCAATTTTCAATTCGACAGTAATGCGACTTATAAACTGGGCCTTACTCTAAACCAACCGAAGATAAGCAATGCTTTTAGAAAACATTTCCTTAATTTTGTTCAGAAAGTGACACCAGTTCAAAATGTTACCTAAGCGAGTAAACACGTTGTGTAGCTGTTCCCTTTCAGGGTCGCTTCATTAGGATCTTGAAACAGGGCAGCAAAGTAGTATCTTTCATTCCGTCTTCTTTTTGCAATGTTTCGCCAGGGCGGGTAATTTGAATGGTACTCTAACAAAAACTTAAGCTCTACAATAGTTCGCTGAGATTTCGAACAGTTTTTAGTCGTCAAACGCTCCTGAACCAAACGATGACACTAAGACTCGATCATTAGAAATACACACGAATAATTGAACTTCAAAGACGAGGGAAAGTTATTTTTTTTAAGGAAATGCGTTCGACAGTTTTTATTTCTGATGAATCACCTCAATATATGTCTTAAAAAATGCGCAGGACCAACTCTTGGTGCCAAATTATTAAGAGTATCGGGAACCGCCACGACCCGTGAAAATTATATTTTATGGGGTGCTATTGTGTTTTAAGGCGCGGTGGCCTCATGGCTTGGGCGCTCGAGAGGTTCGGGTTCAAGCCCTTCAAGCCCTTCCGGGTTCAACTGCCAGGGACAATGTGTTCTGTTCTTGGTCAAGACACTCTAACAGTACCTCTCTCCACCCAGGTATATAAATAGGTAGCGGCAAATTAAATGCTGGGGGAAACCCTGTGATGGACTAGCACCCCACCTAGAGTGAAGTAGAAATACTGCTAGTCGCTTCATGCTACATAAACAAGAGATAAGGGCCGGTTACGTTCTGTTTTGAGAAAAAGAAACAAGCAAATTAACAAATATCACGTGATATGAAAAATACTGCACGGATAGTATCTCTAAGGGCTGGTTCATACTAGCGACGGAAGCGACGGACGCGGAGTCGTAAGAGAAGTCGGAATCGGAAGAAAGTTCTGATCTAGTGTGAATCGAAAAGAAACTCTTCTGATCCTTCTGACTCCGATTCCGTCGAGTTTCCGACTCCGCTTACGATTCCTATTTTTGATTTACACTGGATCGTAACTCTTCTTCCGCTTCTGATTCCGACTCCGCTTCCGATTCCGTCGCTAGTGTGAACCAGCCCTAATTAGGCATGAGTGAATTAACAGGTAAAAAGTGTCCCTTTTTTTAAATTCGCACAGAGAGTAAGTTGTAGCCACTCATTAATTACTAGAAAAGCATTAACGCACCTCAAGTTCCACGGTCAGGCTTACCGTCCACACGAACACGTCACGAAAACGGAGCTTTTCGAAAACGCTCTTCAAACCGGAGGAATTTGAAAAGGACGGCTTTACGTCTTCGTGTGGAGATAAAATATTTTGAAAACGATGATATTACGATAATCTTGTAGCTTTCATGTGATTTCACTGTCCGTTTTTTTCAAACACAAATCCAAAATTACCGCTGACCGTTGGGTTTTATATTTCTCCGGCGCAGTGTGCAGTGAGCCTAATCATAGAAAAAGTATGCAAAACCTGACTGTTGTAAAAGCCAAGAAAAAATCTGTTTCAACCCATTTGACCCTCGTTCGTTTACTGAAACAACACAATTTAACATATGTTTTACAAATACAAAAGACTAACTCTAGGTACCAAATTAACGTTGTCTAGGGGTAATCGAATTGTGTAAACTACAAGCATTCGGAGCCGCCACGGCCCTTTCCTCGAGTTATGGCAAGTGCTGACAGTGATAAATGAAATGCTATGTTACAAGCATGATGATCGTTGCTATGGCTGATATTAACAACTTTCCAACTCGTTTTAGTTCCTGCCCAATTAAGCAACTGTATATCCAATGTTTCTCTCTTCAATATTGGATGGCGCTTTTCCACCTTCCCAGTTTGTTTTCTTGACACGCGTGAGCTGGAAAATCAATCAATAAATAAATACACAAATAAAACTAAATAATTTAGCCCTTACGCAAGAGAACGTTTGTAAGAATATCCTTAATACTTATTTCTCAAGTTATGAAGGTTTATTTCTCTTAACCTTGTCAGTTAGTATGGAGCAATCAAGTAATATAAGGAGTATGAAGTATCAGCTGAAATCGTTTTACGGATTGGAAATTTTACGCTTTAGCGAACTTACTTGTTTTATGACAACCGCGGCAATGATCAGAATCAAGGAAACCAAAGAAACAACGACAATCGTCGGTATCGCCCAATGGGGCAGGGAATCCTTCTGCTCATCTTTTTTCCGAGCTTCGACTCTTGCCATTTCTGGTGAATATGCCATGCCTGAAGATGTGTTTGACTGAGCACCTAGTGACAACGACCCGGATGTTGGTCTTCCCATGGCTGTTGCTCGGGATGCTGGCGATCCTGTGGTTGACAGTGTCTCGGATGGTGATGATCCTGTACTTGACAGTGTCCCGGATGTTGACGATCCTGTAGTTGACGGTGTCCCGGATGTTGACGACCCTGTAGTAGACAGTGT
>OMLO01001332.1_pt1 | contig 18779 bp, 18 predicted proteins | sample 1674811 | NCBI WGS metagenome assembly OMLO01 (sample SAMN06265003, study PRJEB25207) | coral metagenome | isolation source: Coral host | place: Mexico:La Bocana,Puerto Morelos, Mexico | collected 2008-11-13 | reverse complement strand
GAATATTGTTGAATAATCCCCTCGACTTCGTCTCGGGGATTATTCAACAATATTCACTTCGCCTTCGGCGAATAATTGTTAATTAACCCATGACACGCTATCCTCCAATCGGAAAACGTATTTGAGTTGGGAGGTATAACAATGGCTTATAACCCAAGACGGCCAATGAAAACTCTTGAATTTTTTTTATCCATTGATCCAGTTTTTAATACCGCTGATAGAAAACTCGGGCCTAATTGCTTAAAAATTCAGTTGAACCCCGCTGTTTGGAATGGCGGGAATTCGAACTGGCCGAAAATAAATGACTCAGGAAGGGCATGCGCAAATCCAAAAGAACGTGGCTTACGGCTAATTCGAAAAAAAACGAGTTCAAATTTACCACGATTCAACTGTATCGTTTCCCAGAGGCTGACTATCCATAGCAAGGTCGCGATTTGATTGGCTACGCTAGTGTGGTCCACAGTAATATTAAGAGCACGCGCTTGGTTTTACAGACCTCCCTGCCTGTCAAACAAAGCCGTTAATGAACCACTTTTATCGATATTCTTAAGTCAACATATGGGTTATTATAATTATGACACTCCGCTCTCAGGCTTTATTGACTTTGACAGCTGTTAAACAGCTGATAGTAACTTCGAGCTCCTTCAAGCTGGTAATTAGGACGTCAACATGACGTCACAATGAGCAGGGTTTACACAGACAACAGAAACGCGTGAAAATGGGATGAGTCAAAATGCTCAAACAAGTTCGCCATATTTCTGAGGGAAACTTCTACGGCCTGCATGTCACGAACAAGGCTCGAAAGCTGAATTTGACAAAAGAGCTCCGCACGCTTGAAGCCTGTAAAGATGTGCAAACACATGTTCACCGAAAGGAAGAGAAAGAGTTGTTAGATACGCTGAGAAGACTGCAGCACACAAAACACGATCATTTTGACCACCACGAAGATGATAAACATCCAGATCGTTTTGCTTCCCATCATGACAGGCGCCCAAGTTTCCACGCTAGACAACACTCAAGCGATGATCAACGGTCTTTACGAAGGCCAACTGGGCGTCAAAATAGAAACCTTCACGTGAAAATTAAATCAGAAAAATACGGTGGTCACGGATATTCACCGAACGTTCCCAGCCACGTAAGTACGAATGCCGCCGATGTGAATGTAAATGTAATTATAACGCTTTCACCAATAGCAGATTCAAACGTACAAAAGTCTACAAATACTCTCCCTGACCCAGTGTCAAAAAGGGCAGCTGGAACAGACCTTCATAGGACAGCAGCTTTCATGTCTTGTGTTATTTGTAACTTACCGCGATATGCCCATGGACGGGAAAGCAAATGCACATGTCAAGCCGATCCTTCTAAGCACGCTCACCACAGACAAGAACTCAAGAACGATTCAAAGAAACGAAGGAAAAATAGCATAGACGAAGAAGATGCGCAAAAGATTGCTGCTAAAAGAGAGAGGAGGCGGAGCTTGGAGGCTGACAGTGTTCCCGCTCGGCATGCGCTAAAACACAGGTTGTCACAGTCAATGGTGCATCATTTACACGGCAGGAGAAGGGCTTCCAGCTTTGAGGATTACAACAATTTACCCCCAACTGGTCATGCGCATGAGCATGGAAAGCGCAGTAGAAACAATACCCCTGGGGAGTCCAAAAGTGGACGGAGCTCTCTTGACGAGGCTCGAAACCGTTTGAATATATACTACGAGGATCGAAATAAAGCGCAGAACAGTTTTGGGGACCAAGGTGAACCCCATCACACGCAGTTCCACAAGGGTCTAGGATCACAAACCCACAAAACAAAACAGGATGAAGAGCTCTATGAACTCTATAACAGATTACAAAGAACCTTTCCTGTACAGAACAGACGGCAATACCATGACAACGAGGATGATCGTTATCACGGGTACATCCATTATCCTGGCGACCATCCCCATGCCAGCCAACTACCTATTTCCAAATCACAAAGGGAGGTAACCTCTGACGAGAGAGCTGAAGACCAAGCACGCGCCTTCAGTGGCCTGCTGCACCCTGACAATATCATCAACCATCATCACTTTCTGCCTTATGAAGCCAACAAACAGGAGAAGCCTCGAAGAGCTTCTGTCTATGCTCCTGTGCATCCTGCTGGTTTTCACGTCTATGGAGTTGATAGTCATGGACACCGACAGGAAGTAAGTATTTTAGTGGGGAGCCTCAAACGCGGTAAAAATATATTTCCTCGGAGACGATAATAATTACACAGGTTTATCACACACCACACCATTGACACAAGTCTGGTTAGATGGCCATGAAAATTGTCTTAATCTGTGATCGACTTCTTGTAAGAATACAGATGAAAGGGATGTTTTCGACCATAATAGTGTACTCAAACAATATAAAAAGAGATAACGAGATAAATTTCATGTTCAGTTTGCTCTGTGACATGAGTCTATGACGTCAAATTTCGATGTCTTCTATTTTTGCTTATTAAAGCAGTTTGAGCGGAGCCTATGGCTCCGATCACAACACTCAACAGGCACTATGAATTTCAGCTACTCATTCCGTGACGCTTTCGCTAAAAGTCACAAGGTTTTCACATTAAGGATATTTATCTCAATTAATCTGCAGTTCTACGTGACACCCGGTTCGACCCATATTGCTGCTGCCTTCGATCGACACCACGATCAAGCCCACAACCACGCGATGCTTTTAAAACTGAGGCAGCTACTGAGCGTCTATCAACAAATGGAAAATGATGCACACAGCAGATATCCCTGGCCTAGTCCTCCCCCGGCCAAATTCACCCCTGAAGAATTTCAAAAGCTGAGAAACTGTAGGTATCTACGGCTAACAAAGAGTAACATCGAGAGCTTGAAACAATTACAGGAGAGTATCGAGAAACAGAATCGATGCAAAGGAAGGAAAAACGACTTAAAAAACTGATTCGATATTATTTGAAGTTCAACAAAAAACAGAGAGCCTTGATACAAAGTAACGATATTTTTGTGGTAGAGAAGATGAAAGATTCAAATACTATAGATTTAACTGTATGCAACAAGACATCTCACCTCAGATTACATGAAACACTTTCAAGTCAGTATACTTCTTGCCGTTACAATTTCGTTTGTTATTGTCATGGTGTAAAGCCTTGGAAATGGCAACGATACCATCAGAAATGTCTAAATAAAAAATCAAGCTATCTTTCTCAAACAAGTCATTAAGTCGCAAGTAAGGTATATGTTTTTTTACTTTCTTCTTTATCTATTTCGAATGGAAATGGGCAATTACATCAGTCCATACAGCTGTCTTCTTGAACGCGTCTGTTTCCCTCAGAGAAATAACTGTATCTGAAAAGAAAAAGTCCGCAACACATTCAATTTACTTAACTCACCGTTTCAACGAGCGAACGTACGAACGAACGCACCAACGAACGAACATAAAAGAACGAATAAACGTACAACGCACAAACGAACATACGAACGTAAAAACGAAAGAACGAACATACGTACGAACGTACAAACGAAGAGCGTACGAACGTAAAAACGGACGAACCTACGTACGAACGTAAGAACGAACTAACGAACATACGTACGAACGTACGAACGTAAAAACGAAAGAACGAACATACGTACGTACGAACGCAAGAACGAGCGTACGCACGAACCTAGGGGACGGACTATTAGGAGAGTTACGGTGGGTTGGGGAAAATCCAAAAAAAAATCATGCAAGGGAAGGTAAATGTAAAAAAAAAATCCTGCAGAGAAAAATTGATGAAAAAATTCCTGGAGCTGAGAATTGAACTGCAGCAAAGAATTTCCGGGCAGCGACTTTATACAGCAGTCTCCTTGGTCCTGGTGGATCCCCCACTCACCTGTACATCAGGGATACTGATTGCCAAACATTCTTGCGGGAAATCCCTTGAGACTAACCACGGTTTTAAAGTGATAAAACTGCATGCTACCCTAAACAGCATTATGCTTGATTAACTTGCCTGCAAGCACGCATGCACCGAGTTTCGAAAGCGTCGACATATTGGAATGACCTCCTGATTAAAATGCATAAATAAAGATTTTGGACACAGACACACGCATGTTAAACTGTAACACTTCTTGCAGAAGTTTAATCTTCTTCTATGCTTTATTATTATCTAAAATATAATCAAATCGACGTTTTGCGTTAAAACTTTTCCCATATAAATACAGGCATTTTGTTACTGTTTTTTGGTCCCAGTGGGACCGGTATTCAAGAGCTGGGTTATTCTTAGGCTCGATCACTAGCCGCTGTTCGGGAAAGGAGCCCGCGCAGCCAGACCAGACACGAGAGAGCGGCGGAAATCGAGCTTAGTTATTCTGTGCCAGTAATAATAATAAACAGTTCCATGCATCAATAAAATCATATGATTCATCAAAGCCAGTCATGAATTCACTGCATGCCAAGAATAAATTTTATTAAAAGGGTGATGAATGAATACGATTTAAAATATTTCCCTAAACATCAAATAAAAAATGCAATCCAGGGCCATTTTAGGGAGCAGCACTATATACAAACTATTTTCAAATTGGAAGTGTCTGAGATATCAAAAGGATAATAAACTTGACGTAGCAAACCTAGAAAATAAAATTGACATTTGCATCCCTGTCCAGAGGTGGATAAATGCTTCTTAATCTCTGATTGGCCGTTTTTTTTTCGTGCAATATCATAATATTTATTTCTAAATCGCCTTAAATATGTTCTAATAGAACATTTGTAACCAAACCCTTCATGAATTGCCATAAACTTTAACCTCCAGTCATGAAACTCTCGAGTCTTTTGATAAAGTAGCAAAGATTCATTATTCAAATGAAGGCTTTTGAAACTCACTGTGCTATTTACGTTACCGGTTTATAGCTGTTATGAAGGTTTTATACTGTATATCTTTTAATGGACGTGTCTCGTGTCCGGTTTAAATTGTAGATACCTAAACTGTTGTATAGAGCTGTCAAAAGGTGGTTCGATTCGGAAGCTCGCATTTTTAAATGCAATAAATATTGTCATGAAAAATTGACAATTCATTTTCCTGCAAAATTTTTGGTGTACATGGATAACCAGCTTTAAATTTATATAGGGTTAAGGTGTGTACTGTTTCAATTATATTTTGGTAAAATTTTGACAGTAAAGTGAAAGGACTATGTGTAACGTAATAAATATTTGTTTGAAGACTGTTCCACGCATTCAGATTGTGAGATTCAGATTAAGATTGCGACGCGACTGTCTTGAAAAGATTGTCATGTGTCAGAAAAGTTCGTTGTGTTCTGAAAAAGATTTTAGTGTTCTGGAAAATTTTGCTGTGTTTTCGAAAAGACTGTTGTGTTCCCGAAACGATTGTTGTGTTCTCGAAAAAATTGTTGTGTTTCAAAAGAGAAATCGAGTTGTGAGCCACCTTAGAATCCCCCAACCCCACTAAAAAAAAAGAAAAAAATCGTGAAGGGGACTTGACCCCGAAATAAAAATCCTGTAGAGGCAGTGGATGTGAAAAAAACACATACACCTGCAAGCTGTAAAAGTTCTACTCCCCCCTCCACTTCTCCCCACATCACTTTCCTAATGGCCCGTCCCTAAACACGAATGAGCGAAGAAACATACGTAAGAACATACGAACGTAACATACGTCAGAACGTACGAACGTAAGAACAAACGAACGAACAAACGAACGAACAACATACGTAAGAACGAACGAACAAACGAACGTACATACCGGCGTACGTACGAACGTAAGAAGGAACGAACGTACATAGGTACAAACGTAAGAACGAACAAACGAACGAACGAAGATACGTAAAAACGTAAGAACAAACCAACAAACCAACAAACCAATGTACATACGTACGTACGAACGTAAGAACGAACGAACGTACATAGGTACAAAATGTAAGAACGAAGAAACGAACGTAAGGACGAACAAGAACATCACCTCGTATAAGCGCCTGTTGTAGATGGCTAGTGTTAATCTTGTGTTCCTCTCTTAATGACAACAGCCAGTCTAGAACCTAACAAGTATAAAACAAGTCAGCGAGCAATTGATCATTTATTAATGGCAATTCCAAAGAGGAGTGGATTACGTATTAGAAAATTTAGTGTACAACAACACCAGACCAGAAAAACACAATTCCTTCTTGTTTACCTTTCCCGTGATTTGAGTCCAGGGCTCCTGCTTAATCAAAGCGGACAATGTCAGCGGTAGTAGCCATAGAAACCTCTCAGGTGATCCATATTGTTCCGCTGTGCGTTGTAACGAGGGCTCAGTAGTAGACAACTGTCCAATTCCTTGGAGTATGGGCACGTCACACCAAGCAGCACATACCATTGATAACAACGTCAAACAATTCACTAAGATCTGAACACATTAACTGTTAATTTATACTCAGATTCCAGATTTCAGATTTTATTATTTCACACTATTTACAAGCTCTAAAGGATAACTAATAACAGGGTATCAAGAAAAGTTTCTAAATTTAGCAAGTACCTTGAGTGGCGAGCTTGAATGCTGAAGAACTCCCTTAAACTGACCAATGAGCTCCAAAAACCAGTGTTGTTTCTCAGTGAATTTAAGCTTGGTGCCTGAATTAATTATGGCTCGAACTACGCAGGACAAGAATTGGTTGTCCTTTGTTTCTGTAACACAATGTAATTGGTAACTTTTAATGATTTTTTTTGTCAGACTTTGCGGCATTGCGATCACTGTGATATAACACAAAGGAAACTTTTTTTTTTAAATTTAAAAACACTGACACCTTGTTTCTGCGGAGAGTTCACAATCACAAAAGGTAGCAATAATTAATAAGTGACGTTCGTGACTGAAATTCGATGTACCGGTCTGTTCTTGGAGCCAATCAAAGTCACCATCATATCTTAAGTTCGCACTATTGTCAACATCTGTTAAGAAACATGCGGTAACGCGATGTCTTTATTTGTACCAGATACAATGGTTAAAGAACCAAACGTCTTCCTCAAGGAATTGATCAAACCTAGCATAGCCCAGTAGAATCGGAAGTCCGGGATAATACGAGGCGGGAGGGGTTTTAGAGATGGGGATAGAAATGGCGAAAAATGAGAGAGAAGTGCAAACGTTAACTTTTTTCATTGAATGATGAATTAAAATACTATCAAAAACATGACCTCCCCCCCCCCAAAAAAAAATGGAATTTATAACAGATTGTGTCACTGTAAAACACTGAATGTGACAGTAAACTTTATAACGTCACAAAATCATTCGTTGCTAGCGTATACTTCCGAGACAACTAAAATAAAGCAAAGTTTTCTCACCAGTGATATTAGTTTTTAACACGTCGTCAATACAAGGAGCAAGCCACTTCACGGGCGCTTTTCCATCACCAACTACCTGGCAACGCACAACTAAAGATTTCATGGAAACACTCTGCAATTTAAACCAAATAGACTGAGGATTCTAGCAAATTAATGTTTTCTTTTCCTCCTTTTAAATCACGCCCCCGTGCGTTGGTTGACGACTTACTACCCATCGTTACCCATTTCCTCGGCAATGTTTTGAAAAGAAGCTATGAGTCGTTCATTTCTGGGAAATAAACAGTTAAGATAACAGCGGCATAGTCAACAATACTAACAAGGTTACTATCAGTCGAGTTGTTAAAACAAATCAGTCGAGTTAGAACAAATATCTCTGTAGTCAATCTCAGAACCTCTGGAAACTGCTAGGTTAGGCGTATTTTAACTGGCTTTCATGATTGTTTCTTTGCAGGAGCCTACGTAGGAAGCTAATACAGCTACTAAATAACAGTGTTAAGGAAAATCTTTACTATGCCGGCTGAAACTCACTTGTGTGTTCCGCAATATACCTTCCAGTTTTTCAATAGGGATCAGTGCTAAAGAGCGAGCAAGCAACCTCAAACAATTATCCTGATGAACGAATTAAAAAAAATACAAAACTATTTAATACATCATTGCTGCATCAGCCATAAACGCATAAACGTATGTTTACCTCAATGTTCTCATTGCAGGCGTTATACATTTGCTCAAGTGCTGTTATGGTCCATCCGATTACTGAGGCCGGAGGATCTTTTAAATTTAGGACCGAGAGATGTGCTTCAAGTATGGCCTTCCACAGGGAACGGTCCTAGTTAAAACAAACCAAGGATAGGTCTTGAACAAATTCTTAAACAGACACCAAACTGGTTTTTAGAAATATGTGATGTAAAAAATGACATGAAATATGTTTGAAGACCAAGCTATTAGTGATTCTTCGATAACTCTCCTACCAAAGGGAAACGGTATTTCATCGCATTGGCGACGAAGTTATTGATGATGAGATGACCAGAATTTAACTGGGTTATTAAGTTTACCTCAGCAGATTTCTATTACAGGGTACCTAACTAAGTTTAGGCTCACTGTTTGTGGTATTTTAATTACTCCACCCCCCCCCCTCCTTTTCCAAGCCATAGGGAGTGCAGTGAAGGGCCCACCCCCTCCCCTCTCCTCCCGGGGACGCTGGAGAAAGTGACGTAGTACATTAAGAATGTATAAAGATGAATGCGTGACAATTGTATCACTTGAACTCACCTTGCCATTTCTCCATGGCTCTGTTAGCGTTCCTTCGTAAAACTCTTTCAACTTGGAGGATGAAATGACATAAACCAGTCTTGACAAATTCTCCAGCAATTCTCTTTTGCACAAATCCTAAATCATATCAATTAATCGATTAAATACATTAATGAATAACCATGAAAGTAAGCCGTAAGCAACGCAAGCTCCAGGCATTAATTTAGTTCAACCCTTAGGAAATGATGAGTTCGTTGTTGGTCTCCTTACTGCATGCACTGAAATCATTTACGTTGGGTGGTCTTCAACAACAACTAATTTAAGCTAAATACCAGTTAACTCCTTACATTACAAAACAGTACTTTTATCCAATGCAACTCTATACTCTTTGTAAATAACCAACTTATCAGCCCCCCGCTAGTTCAGAGCGAGCCTGTACCTTTCCAGACAGGATCTGGGATTGGCTAAAAAACGATAGAGGAAATAATGACACAACAGCCATGCCACCGGAAACAATAGAAGCTACGGGATAAGAGAACGAATAAAATACAGGTCTGGAAGAGGTACAGGATTACTATTGTTCAGAAGTACACCATGTTTGTTTCATATTTGTTTGAAGTACACGGCCTCACAAACCTCTAGCTTCGTCTTTGATCACATCTATTTACAACCGGCCATGGCCAGTACATTCAGCAAGTTATTCAACTGAATTCTTGTAGTTTAAATTGATATGGTTAACATTAGACTGACAGTTTCCATTCGTTGTTGGTTTGGGATAGCCATCATTTGTATTTAAATACTGTCTGGCGCAATTCAACAAACCAGTAATGTCAGTTAGTACAAATACTACACTCACCCCCAGGCCTACAAACACTGCCGGACTTAACAAGGAGGACAGGTATGAGGACAGACTGGAGGAGGACTGAGCTTGATCCAATGCAAGTCTGATGCATAACTGACCTGCCTCCTCCCCTGGCCAGGGTAAAAACAATGTTTAGTTATCTGCACTGTGTGGTAATAATAGCAAAAAATAACAAGAGATTTGTTTGTATAGCACCAGTAACCTCAACATTCAAGGCCGTTCACATAAAACCTGAAATAATTAAGATTCTTAATTCTGTTTTAAAAATAAGCCAGAAAATTAGGAGAAAAAACGTTTGGAAAAAACATAATGGCAAAATCTTAACAATGACTTTGAAAGCAGTTATAAAATGCTTTTTAAAAAGAAAGTTAGGTAAGGAAGATTTAAATCACTGCAGAACTGGCTTCAGGATTTTCATTACCTTAAACAATAAAAAATAAGAAAAAACAGGATTTCTTCTGGTGAGGAAAAGATACAATAAACACGATGTTTCACTTACCGAAATGAGCTCTCATGATTGGTCCAAGAACTGATACCCAGTTCACTGGCGGTAGCGCTACTTGAGGGCCGCTGACAAGCGACTCTAGTACTACAGGAACTATCGTGCCCGAGAAGTTCAAATGAGGACCTAAGAATGAAAGCGAGCAGGTTATAACACTCTCTAAACAATACTGAAGCTATAGCTTTTTACCCTCATTAGCTAACAAACTCGGGAAGGCATATCACGGTTGTATAAAATACAAAACCTGAAGCGAACCCCTTTTTACCTCTGGTCCACGGACCGGTGAATGAGTCTCAGATCCGATTGTCATGCACAAGAACAAAGGTTAGTCATAACGTTGAAGAAACCAAATAAAAATGTAATTTCACAACTAGAGGCAATAAGTAAAAGTTAGTAGTTATAACCCTTTCAGCCAACAAACCTGTCTTTGCAGCCTTATCAAGGAAATCAAACAGCAGCCTTAAAATGCTACCTTCTGACAAGTAGCTATAGCTAGAGGGAACTGAGGGAAGAACAAAATAGTAATTTAGAAGGACAGCGGACAAGTAGCTTCTAACTTTCTCGTATGGTGTTTTAAAAGGCTCAGATACACGACTTAACAGTACAAAACAAGTTTCATGGAAAGTGAAATTTATTTTGCAACAAAACAATAACCCAAAGCTCAGTAAACTAGCCATTTGTTTTCCTCCAGCCATTTGTGATACTCACCGCTTGTCTTAGTCACTGCACTGGACGTGGAAGCGGTGAAGAGATGACCGAGCAACCAGGCTGTGTTGGAACTTAAGCCCACATGTTCAGGACATGACACAATCTTTCAAATGAAGAAATGAAGTTTTACGTTGTGGTATTAAATTAACTTAAAAGGGAAGCCACGACGACGACGACGACTGTACAGGAGAATTTTCAGAAACAAAGGGTTTTATAAGAGTAAAATGACAATGCATGCGCGCTATAAACCAACATAAAACCAACGAAATCTGCATTTTATGGAGAACGTGAATCACGACTTAAGTTTTCAAATTTTCATTTTGGAAAATGAGCGCTCTCTTCACACGTTGCGCCCAGGATAGTTCTAACGCGAATGACAGTCAACGCGAATAAAGACCCTAGAGACCCTTCACTAGAGTGTGACTGATTATAGCTTTTCAATTGTTTCGCAAACTTTTCAATGTACACAGGTTGACGAGGTGTTGTTTGTTGTTGTTGCCAATGATTTCCGCAAACCATGCATACTATCAGGCTTTCTATCAGCTACGGTGTTATGAGCAAAGAAAGAAATAAAGTTTCACGTTATGGTAAGAATTTAGTGACAAAATAAAGCGAGCGTAAAATTTAGGCTAGATCCTACCTGCTGGAGATATTTGATGATGCTACGTCCGGACGACGAAAAAACGTTTACAGAAGAAGAAGAATCCACCTACAGAGTAACACAACACAACTGGGATTACGACAAATTGTTAACATTAACACACTGTCAACAAAAAAGTGCTCATGAACGCTTCGTACAAGACATGGCCGTGCTTTACAAAAGTGGTTTCTAAGATCTAAAGACAATTTAGGCTCTGCGACACATTAAAGTCTTTTATAACCTTTTTTTCTCTTTGATGTTTGGTGTTATTATTTGGCCAATCGGTGAATAGCGAAGGGCACTTTCTAAATCAAATGGTTAATTATTATTAAGTCAGGACTCATGGATATAAGCTTTAACCTTAGCTTAAAAGTTGGCTCGTATTTAGAAAGCTGATAGATGATAGGCTGGAAGATGATACTAGTAACTACGGATCCTCTAATTAAAAAACAAACATCCTCTCTCAAAATGAAGAAAACGTAATCCATGCAGCAAGCTTGAAAACCGACACAGCTGTTTCGACAAAGGTTGTCCCAGAAAGCGTACTGACAATCCCGATTGTTATCATGGAAAATGATAGTTTGGCGTTTCTTGGTTGAGGTAAACTTGAGGTTCACGGTGTTTCAACAAGAAAGAAGGAAATGAATACACGTGAATACACGTGTTTGTGTTGTTTTCTTCATTCACGTTGAAGGACCATGAGCTTCAATTAAGTAACCGTAAACCTCCATAATATCTTTCAATATAGTGAAGTACACGCTTGCGTCTTTCTTGGGAAGTCTTTCTCAAAACATCTGTGTAAGATAGTTGTCTATCTGTTAGTTGTAAGATGTTTGGTGCTGTGCAATGACTTACTATAAACAACCCTTGCTCTGATCCCAACAGTCCCATGATTCCGTTCAACGCTGACAGTTTCTGACGTTCGGAAACGTCCTTTGCGCAAAAGATATCATGTAAGTTAAACATACTATACCACACATCAACACTAATACTGGTTGTCGAAAAACAGTTCGTAGCTTCAAGTGAAACAAGTGCCTTAGTTTGGCGTCTTGAATAATTTTCTTCTCTATGATCAATGTCACAAGTGCCTGCATTGACTCAATCAGATTCAAACAAATGCATAATACACAATACAGCTTAAAAATCTTGCTTCACCTTATTTTCAAGAATATTTCGCCAATCATGGCCATGTTGTTGCGCCATCTGAATAACTCCGCCATGGCCACACAACACCAGTCCATGAAGAAGCAGGCCAAGAGATAAGGCAATACCACAAGCCTGAAACAAAGAAAACAAATCCTCCAATTGTCATCGCTACCCCAGAAACCGTCGGCTAAGCACAGGGAGGAGGAGGGCACCAACCACATCCCAACAGTCAAGAAATCCTCACAAATCCTAGTTGTGGAAAACATTCTACCAAAGTTAATTCACAGTGTTCTATTGTCAAAGTCAGTTTGTTTGGGCGCGTAAACAAATGATGCTAGCGAAAAATACTGTTGCGTTTTCAGTACAACTAACCTCAACGTGTTTCCCTGCAACGTTTTGGATTTTGTGAACGCATTCCAAAGCTTGATCAGCAGACAGAAGACCAGTATGAAACGCATTAACACAAACACAAGCCACGGCGAAACACAGACTCTGTCGGAAAAACAATCCACGTAACGTTAGACATGAGCCTCATAAAAATAAAAAAATATATATACTGAAAAATAAAATAAAATAAGTTGACTTGTTAGCGATTTAACTTGCCAACTTAACGGCAACTTAAAGGCAATCTGCGTTGATGTTAAGGCTTAATGGTATTTTGACTACAGTTACATCTCTTCGTTATTTTGAAGTTTCATTTGATTTATACAAGTCACGGACGCGTTTTAAGTTGTTCAGACAAAAAAACCCAGTTGGCTTGAGAGTTGATAGTGTTGTCCTATCAGAGAACTTACCTGAAGCTTTTGACCAGGATCATCTTGCTCAGTTAACATGTCCATCAGTTTGTTGTAAAGGTTGGTCACGTGAACTCTGGAGTCTACGAGACTCTCTTTACACAAAGATGACACAGCTAGTCCCACACCAAGACACGCGCCTTCTCTGCAGGAAAAAATGCGTCCTGATATTAATACAGTGAGACCCACAATAAGCAGACACCCAGGGACTCACGCCTGCTTCCGTTTAATACGGCTTTGTTTTATAGAAAATATAAAAAGAAAAGGACTTAACCGCATAACACAGAGTGTCCGCTTAATACAGTTTCTTAGAATTAAATTTTTATTTGCCTACAACGTACTCAAATTGGATATGTTAAAAATACCAAGAAAGCTGAAATTGCTTAGCATGGAGAAGTGAGAGTGAAAATGCATTTTTTATAAGCACTCATAACTCGATCTCCCTTCAGTTACTGAGCACGCTCTCTTCATTGGTTGCACTGCTAAGCACGTATTTCGATTCTGTCAAGCTGAAATCTTTACTTTTTGGAGTGATTGTACTTTTTTTAGATTAGAGAAAATGAAATAGAACCTCTTCACATAATTGCACAATAAATTGCCGAACACCTAGTTAAGTAAAATTTCCTAATTTGTTTCTTACGTGTTTTCTAACTCTGATGTCATAGCGGCGTTCTCCAACGCATCTAAAGCTGTTGTCATCAACAGATAGCCCTACGAAAACAAGTATCATATGCTTTACCACGACAACGTAACTTAAATGCCATAGTCACCCGCTTGGGGGTCTGTTACGGACTCAATCTACCAAGCCGCGCTTTTAACACAACGATGTACTCCGCAGAAAGAACGACCGGTAGCTCAAGTCTTAAACTAGACCCTTAAATGGGTGGACTGGTTGTGACGTGACAATACTTTCGAAAGTTAAGGAAGAGTGTGTTTATTTCTAGTGTCACTTCATGGGCAGCGGGATTCTCCTGTCGCACTGGCTGCATGAGGAACTTTTGAATGGTGCTTAACTTGTTAACGAAGTAACTTCAACAGCATTGACTTACCTCCTTACCACACACATCACTAAAAGGAAAAAGAACATAATTGCTGTTATATATTGCTCAAGTGACAGGGACTTATAGAAAAAAAAATGTCTATTACTCAAAAAAACAAGCTAAAGTTGGTGAAGACATTGTGACTTATCACTGTGATCTTTGTAGTAGTACTCTGCAAGCCGAGAAGGCGAGTTTCACTGTTATACTTGGCAAAACACTTTTGACGTAAATCGCTAACTCACTGAAAACCTACTTTATCAAATCTATGAAATCAACCATGGTGATTCACTGATAACTGAAGTAAAATACTGGGTTTCAAGACAAGAAATTTCGGCCTGACATCGTTATGTCAAACCAGTTCTGGTCAAACGGACTCGCAAGCAGTCGCAAGCAAGTAGCCAGAAGTCTTGTGTAGAGACTTGCGTTGGGTGGCTAAAAGGGCTCGCAAGTTTCATCACAAGTTTACGTAAGTCACCAAGGGAGACATATCCTTATTTCATTAGCTAATAGGTTGCTATAACATTAGACGTCACTCAACCTGCGTTGACTTGAGTTGGGTGGCCAAGTGGTGAAAAAGTTGCTTCGACTTGCGTGCAAATTTGATCACGACAAAAGTGAGCGCAGGTTATCCCAAGTCAACGCAAGTGCACGCAAGGCCTGGCCAAACGGAGGCGCAAGTAGATGAAAGTTTCCAACTTGCATCTACTTGCGAGTCCGTTTGGCCAGGGCTTAATACATACCTGAAATGTTCCTCGTAGAGTCTGCCTAAAAACAAACCGAGTCCTAAAGAACAGGACATCTGCACCACTGCTGAGCTGCCAGCTCTAAAAGACAGAGGACGAAAGTTTCCCTTACTAAATAGAACATTTGAAACTTCTCGAAAACGTAGATTTCTACATGTTTGTTAATAAAACAATTTATCATTTGTTGCATTTTTACTTCCTGCCTATTAGCCGAGAGCCCACCACGTGACCTGTAAATAACTGCCTACAGATGATCTGCTCATGCGTAGTGCCGTCTTAACGTTCTCGAGTGAAAAATGGCAGATCGCTTGCCTGAGCTGTCACAGAGTGATTAAAATATGAAAACAAACTTGGCGATCGATTGATAAAACAGTTATTTAACTCGGATATCGCAAAATATCGTGATTTGTCAGTGTCTCGAAGATCAATTATTTGCCTCGGCCTTTCGGGTTCGGTAAATAACTGATCTGCTCGCCACTGACAAATCACGGAATTTTGCTCAAAGTTGGCCTGTGTAGCTTGAGCGGTGGCAAAGCCGTGAACACGATCGGCCAAGCCGCGAGGAGATTGGTAAGGAGTCGAGTTAAATTTAACTCGCGGGTTGTGAATTTCCTCATGACCCACAAGGGAAAAAAAATTGCGCCGGGCTTCGCCGCCAAACATCGCTCGCTCGCGAATCACGCCAGCTACGCAGGCTAGCTTAACCTCGTCCAGTAATTGTTAATTATCTTAAATGTTTTACATTATACATATTGAGAAAACAAGACTTTAGCAAACTGGCTGTTTTCACAGGAGACCCTCACCATAACGAAAACTATCTCACAAAAAAAGGAACTAAAATACAACATGGGGGATCACTGTATATTCAATATCCTAACAAGGATCATTTGCTTCTAACCTAAATAACGAGAGTTTCCGTAATCTGCCGAATAATTCCGAAGATTGGAAATCTCCGACGACTATCCTTTCCACTGCATCCCGTACATAATTTGCAAAGGACCACATCGATACAATTCTTTAAAGCTTTCTTCTTACGGCCAGTACTTACTTGTTCTGTCCTGGTATTCTTTGTTTGAGTAGTTCAGCCATGTTGTGAATTCTGTCGATGTCAAGCGTGACAAGGCAAGGAACCAACAGTGACAGAGATAATGCACAGCATGAACGAGCTAGCAACGAGCTGGCAGTGGAAGTAGCAGACGATACCTGACAGAAAACAGAACAAAATATACACAGTCATACTTTTAACGAGCCTCTCAGTTATACTGCGGTTAGGTCTCCGTACAAACCAAGTGGCTCATCAGGTGGGAACTTTTCTTTCTGTAGCATCAAACAACTTCGAGTATTTCTGGCACACTATCCATGAGGCCACTCGCGCCTCCCTGTTAAATCGTTTAACTTCAGCTCAGAGTCTGACGATTATTCCGGATGACAGTTGGCAAAGAGTTAACACCTAAGCCGATTATCAAAGTGGATAGAATATGGGAGTAAGTTGTCCAACAGTTTTAGCATAGCTTAGTAACCTATCTCTTAAACATAGTATGGTCATGCAAATGATTACTCTGATTTACTTTCGGTTTTGACTGATACTTGTTTTTCTTTATCAAAAAACAGATTTTTGTTTGCAAAATTTAATATACGCTATACTTTTACGCGAACTTGGACGAAAGTTTAAAACCTTTCCTTGCTTCATATTTTGTGAGTGTTGTAAAAAGACCATGATCAACAAAGCACTCGTGCTTCACGACAGCTCATGCAATAACCAACAGTTATTCACCTGTTGACACCAAACCAAAGTAGGACCTTTAGCTTTGTAATTTCCATCTAATACCACCATCAGCGTGTCTGCCACCATGTTCAGCCACTCCGTGTTTCGCTGATATGATTCTGTCGTCCCTGAAGAGCTCTGCTGTTGTATAAATATCGACACGGCTCGCGCCAGGCCTGCTAGAGCAAGCACTGAATTACCCTGTACGGACGGGTTACCCCTAAAATGCAAGGAAACCAAAAATATTACAGCGTTAGTCTGTAAATAAAACTAGTCAGGGTGACCAAGTAGACATGCTTACTCGCAGCTATTCTTTCCGTAGTAGCAAGTTATCTGTTTTTGATCTATCGCACCTGCTATGATCTATCATAGCGGGTTCATATGGAGAAGGAAGGTTGTCATTTTCCCCGAGCCATCATTTACCGAGCGTCTCTGAAAAAGCTGTCCCAACAGACCGAGTCTAACGTTGGCCTTCCAGATAAGTGCATCGAAGGCCCCCCTAACGCGCCCTTGATAGACAAATCAAACCTATTACTCCCTCGGGCACATCCCAATTTAAACAGAAAATATGGGAAGATCAAGGAACATTAGGGATTGGTTGAGGTCAGTTGCCAACAATTAACAGAGCTAAAAGGTGTGAAGCATGAATAATACCTTGAAGCAGCTTTGAGTTGTTCAGTGATCTGATCTCTGACCCTGAAATTAAACACATGTAAAATTCACTGATACACCAGGGCCCGCGTAGTTATGGAACATTTAAAATGCCAAAATAACTAGGGTTAGCTCTAGTAAAGAAATGGGAAAACTTTTAGATGAAGTATCGAAACATTACTAATGGACAGTCCTGCAATATATCGTATATTAATCAGCTCACATAGACACAGTGAAGGTGGCCGCATTCTTTATTGGTAGAATCTCGTCTGACTCGTCTTGACTCATTTTAATGACTTTTGGGTAACAGTTTACTGGAGTGCTCCTTTAAATGAAGTGTCGGACTTGTTCTGACTGAGTTCTAACAGGCTTTCAAGAGGCCGTTTAGCAGTGGAAAATCCCAAAGGAACTGAATAAACAGCAAAGCGAACTGATATCGCGAGCGAGCTTCTTCGATATTACTCACCACAACCAAGAATTCATTTGTCTTGTTTTGAGTTCTTCCACATCCTGAATATGTCCATGGCTATGCTGCATGTCTAACTCCGCTTTTCGTCCCTACAACGTAACGAGGGGCGTCCTTAAAGCTAAAAATTTCAAAGAACTAACAAGTTTGTAAAGCCACTTACCATTTACATGGGCAATCCAAGAATATGGCAATATTTTATCTTTTAGTTTAGATGTACGAAGTGAACGTACCTCTACACACGCATTGTAAGCTCGGTTCATAAACGATAACCAGGCCTGAGGCAGAAGCAGAGTTCTGTGCCATTCAGACGGTTGCACAGGTACCTGGGAAAGCAAAAAACAACCAGTGAGCATAACGGTGTCAATAGCCTGCGAACACAGGAACTGTCGAAAAATCTATCTGTGTCTGCATACTAGTGGCATTATCTGTTGATCTTGTCCGTATCAAGAAATGGTGTATTGTTGTGGCTCAACTTTAACCATTAAGCTAAAAACAATAGGCCTTTTGTTCTTGGTAGCCCAAAGGGACTTTCAACGAAGTCAAGCCGAAATCTTCGCGACTGATCGGAAAATTTTCGGCACAACTATTAAGCCACACTAGAGGGTGGGCAGCGTAAGTTTTTCTTTCCTCAAATGTCACCGGTGTACCCTGAAGAAAAATTGACTTTCGGTGACCACAGCCCAAACTGTCCATTTCTGCCTCACTCCAAATCCTTCTTTAAAACACTAAGTACAGCTTATATTTCTCCTTTTTTTTAATTCATATACCAGCTAGGTATACTTCTCAAAACATTTTTTTCGAGTTTTCGACGAACGTGCGGCGCTCTAACTTTCTACTTCTACCCCGGGGGGTACTCCCTTATACGGGCTATATAGGTATGTGCGGCCCCAAAGGGTATGGTTTTTCAGCCGTTTTAGTCATA
>OMLO01001331.1_pt1 | contig 18784 bp, 19 predicted proteins | sample 1674811 | NCBI WGS metagenome assembly OMLO01 (sample SAMN06265003, study PRJEB25207) | coral metagenome | isolation source: Coral host | place: Mexico:La Bocana,Puerto Morelos, Mexico | collected 2008-11-13 | reverse complement strand
TGGTTTTGGGTCCTTAATGGCGACACACATCTCCTCCACTGTTTTGATGTCCTGCGACGGAAATTTGGTAGCAACACGGCGACAAAACATCAAAAACGTGACTACTCCACAGAACTTGAAAATGGTGGTTTTGAATAAACATGTTCGAGGGTGTAGGTGAAGGTTTATAACCCAAAATCTTCGAACATTAAAACGAAAGCCTCTGGTAATATAGCACGTAACTAATAGTACTGTTGATGGAAGAAATCCCGCACCAGTTGATAAGAAATTTGTACCGTTACTTACAAGGTTTCAAACATTTCAGGTGGTTGTTCGGGATTTCTTCCATCAACGGTAGTACTTACTCAGATCTTCTGATGACTCTTTCTTGGGCTGTCTGGAAGGCTATAAGCTACAACCACAGGCCTATGACTGGTGTAAATGAAAATTAAGAGGGAAAAATCTTCAAAACACCCTGGAAAATTAACATAGAATCTAAAAATCACCCAATTGAAATCCGGAACATCATCTTCCATCCACCATTTTTCGTTTCAAAATGTTACAAGATGCTTGGAACAAGTTCCAACAACATTCTCCCAAATGGTGGTGAAAAATGGCGATTTACCATGGTAGAACCTGTAAAAAATCACTTGAAAACCAAATCCCAGATAATGAGGGTTGATCCCAGTGTGCACCTTTGGGGCACTGGAATGTCTCCAATTTCTTTCAATACTTAAAGAACCGTTTCGGGTCTAGTCTTATGGCACCTCGACCACAAAGTCATGGGGAAGATGTCGTTGGTCAATGATCTGAACCTTTGGGAGATCGGAAAATCGGGGGGGTCCATGAAACTCAAAGTAACTACCCTACCGGATCCATGGGACGAACGGTATATTTACCTACATGAAAACCACAACATATCAAACAACAAATGTTTTCATACACCAGTCCCATGCATCCTATGGATTTTCCGAGTCCTTGCGAATGTCCCGGGGTGTTAAAACTAATTTAATCATTTGAGGCCCTTTTCGCGGTGCCCTTGGGAGGGTCTGGTCTTTCCAAACCCAGGGGGTCAAAAGGCTATTAAAAAAATAGTCGTTACTACAAAGACTATTTTTTGCTCCACTTCGGTTCGGTGCACCTCGCAGATTTCAAAGTAGCAAACTTGACAAAAAAACGGCAACATGCACAAACCGGCAGCGCATGATTTTTTGGCCAAGATTAGCTGGCTTTGGCTGCATCCTTCAAGATCCATTGACGTGCGCTCTTGTTGAGCCTAAGGTTCACATGGTTCCAAAAATATGGGTTTAACGGTTTGCCAAGCCAAAGGGAAACACACGTACTTAGATTTTTCTTGGTACCAAGTGACTTTTTCATCCGCAACTTTGCTGACACCAACCTGAAGGGATGGTTGGATCCCAAGACTTCAAGAAAAATTAGACACATGATATGATTCACTGTATCCCTTCTATTCATGAATTCAGATGCGCAAACATCCGATGCCTGAATCTCCCACAGCGCATTATCCAGGCAGATCGGCGTAGAGGATGTGCTTTCAAATAAACGCCTGGGAATTGAAGGGCTACTCACCGCGTGGGACAAGTTAAGTAGCTAAATTAAGACCCACCACTTGCCATCCAAGCATCCCTTAACCCATGCCATGCCATCCTCATCAGCGAAACCATGAAAGTGTCGTGGATTGGCTCCTTGGATACATGGATATGTTCAAGAAAAATAGGACGCCAGTCCCACTGCACCATCAGATCACACCAGGCTCAAGCAAGATAAAGAATCAGGTTGCACATCTTCAGATCAGATGTAACATATACGTACAAATTACGCATATGAAATGCGGTCACCAAGGATGTGAGATCTTGTTCCGTAGGTGCATTCACATGCGAGTAACGATCAGGTTTTCCGAGTAAGTTGATGAGACGTACTGTGTATCCACTTGCTAGCTTGGTGAGTTGCCAATACAAATTTAGATGATTTGGGACTATGCCAGCCAGCTGTACAGTAGAACAGTACAAATACCATTGTTCCAGAAACATACCTTGAAACATGCTGCAAATTATGCATTGCGCCAGCTAGCCAACCAGACTCAAAACACTGCAAATACCAGTATATCTGGAAAGATTGCAAATTCATAAATCCCTAGCTAGTGTTCATGAATACAGCCTACCTTCCACATCGATCACACATAACATAAATATATGATACATCTACGATATATATGATATTTTTGTTTCTTAGCAGCGCACTAGATCGGGCGTAGTCGAAAGTATCTAAAACAAATAATGTCGACAAGGGTCTGTGCAACTTGCAGTAATGGATAAGGTGAAAGAAGGCCTGAGATGAGATTGGAGGAAGAACGTGATATTGGGCAGAGAAATTCAACATTACAAGAACACATAGTTGCATCCAATTTGCATGCGCCTTAGGTCGCATGAGCCACATGTGTTGATTTTTCCTGCACAACGTCAGCAGCAAACACTGAGTCTCATCCAATAATATTTTGTTAAACTGTTATTGACATTCGCAAGAATCAAACACAAACCGATTCAAGCCTCAAATTCATTTTCCATAGAGCTTTGTAGAGATCGAGAAACATTTTCCCATCCTTCCAAATGCCCAAGGCTTGGGCAGCTGACCTAAGATTAGAAGCCAATGCCCTCTGCAGTTCTTCACTTAATTGACAGTAATTTAAAGACCGTATACCTGATAACCGGGCGACATGCGCCGCGGAGCCCTTTCCATTTGGCCAAGAACTCGTGCCATGTGAGTCCTGGGCGGGGGCCCCCAAGAAGGTACAGTGTGGGAAAAAAAAACTCCCCAAATCCAACAAGCAAGAATTTTTCGATCTACATGCTTTTGTGGCATGTTTCGGAATTGGGGACATATTGGAGATTTCGCCACTGAGTGAAAAACAAAATATATTGACCAAATCATATCCCACTGGCCACCGAAGTAATACATGCTAAGTATCAATGCCACACTGTTCATTTGAAGTTGGTCACACGCTGCTACATAATCAGGGATGCTCGCTGCAGAACGGAGACGGTCCGCCTGCCATTCCAAGACACAACGTCCATTCCAAGCCTTGAGGGTGAAGAGTATGTCATTGCTGTTCTTCTTGAACAACTTAGCTGGTGGTCCAAGTGCATGACACGATCTATTATTAAAGTTACCTCCAGTACTTCCCACAAAAAAGCAAAAAAACACCGAAGCATGCGCTATGCTACGTACACCCAAGCATATACAAAATAGCGGAGCAGGAGAAAACAAAACATGTCCATTCAAGCAAAGCTACCTGGCCCTTAGTGAAAGCTGGTTGTGAACATTCAATTCGATGATGGGAACAGTAGCTGCGAAAATCTTTGTAAGCAACATGCATTTGATAGCCAATCGCCTCGCTAGTATGCCCCCAAAAGCCAAGGTCCAACAATATTTTCCTTGGATGTTTGAAGAATAAATCATCACGCTATGCGAAAGGAGATGTTTTCCTTCAAAATAAAATGGGCTAGTAAGTACATTGGGGAAGAAAAACTCGAAGCTAAAAATCATAAACCACTTGCCAAACCACATTCCCGCGCCATTGCAAACATGGAGGAGGCCAAGGTGGATAACGTGCATCGCACACCACCTTATAACACTTGGGTGGAAGGACTTCAGGGATATCAGCGGGCCTCGGCCGAATATTGTCACAAAATCGACATCAACAACATCAACAAATGTTTGGTCCCCCTTGTCTATAAAAAAAACAAGGTCGCCAAAAACTAATTAAATCCTTTTTTCTATTTCAGATGCCATGTAGTTTCAACAAATATTGCGTACACACGAGCACAAATCTATACATAAACAACTTCAAGGACAAAGACTTCAAAATATGCCTTTAGAACAGCAATCAAGGTGCACACCCCAGTTGCAGGGAGTGCCTTTGATAGAAACTCTACAGTGGAAAAGGGTGATTGAATCCACGAAGCATCATCAAAGTTGTAGTATCTAAGTGCATGATTTCCTTCTGAACGTGCTGGGCAATGATGACACATCTCATGTGCGTTCCAGCCCGGAAATCTAAAGATCTTCTTCAACCACTGCCAGTCTCCACGAATCTCAGTAACAGTGAAGCATGCCCCAACGCGAGTGATGCTCCCACCTGCTAGCTTCTGCAAATGGGGTGGCAACTGCGAACCACCAACACCTACAACTGGGTGTTTGTTGTCGTAGAGGCTGTTTAAGCTCCAGCATGCTCTTCTCAAGATTTCGTTCAACGTATGGTGAGAATGCATTCTGTCGTCAGGAAGTGCACATACAAGGAATCTGGACATGCGGACACTTCGGGGTCTCCACAAAACTAGGTTCAAGAATATAGCAGTGATAGACTCCTTTGCACCATATTTCATGACTATAGTGGCGGCATCACCGTAGATCCCCAATGGCACATGGGATGATGTAGCTTCGGATGCTGTTGCCCAGGGCTCTCGGTTTCGGCGAGATAGTTCCCAGTATTGTTTTACATCTTCCTTTGGAATTTCTATTTTGCACTTGTTGTACAAGAATTCAATAATACGATGAGGGTCCAAGAACGGCCACTTTGTCATTTCAAAGGCCTCCGTATCCTTCTTGGCTATCTTGTCGGCTGGTTTCATCGGAAGATCTATTTTCTCCATTGGTACTTCCTCAGCTCAGATCAACTGGCTACATTAATCTGTACAATGTTTTGTTTTATAGTATACTTCGGAAGTATACAGGTATCACCACATCAAATTCCGATATGATACGTGTATGTGTGTTTTCTGTCCGTATGATCGGTATGTTCTATATCATTTTTTTGTTCAGGTTCTATGCGAAGAACATGAAATAGAATCTTTTGAATCCCATAGTTTCAAAAGAAATGCACATGTTTTTGCAACTAGCCATGGGAAGCCCTGCTGGGTAAGGAGTAAGTCGGAGTTAGTCCATTAAATTTAGACAAGGAACCTTGTCTAGGTCCAAGCATCTCCAAAAATCACGGTGACAATTTCCACGGGCTAAGGATCCCATTTTCATTACCAATGGATCAATAGGAGCTCCAGCAGAGTCCTGGAAAGATGGGGGAACTCCATTCCATTGACATATATTTATATATATGTATATATCATGAATATATATATATATAATATATATATACTCGAATCGATAGATGATATTAGTGAATTCTGGAATGTATCGGTACAGTTATAGCTTGGCCAACCCGTAAGACCAAATTTCTCCCCAGAATGCATTTGCAATGGCCTGAACTAAGGCTTCCAGATTCTTCATGGACTTTGTTGCTGAAGAGGCCTGAGACGAGACAGCATGGTGGCAAAGATCATGACGATGTTGGGGAAACATTTATATATACAAATAAATGTTTAGTACATGAGATTTTATAAACAACATGATATCATATATATATATATATTTACATGTATATACATGCTAGGTGGTAATTATATGACAACATATCATATATATAAATGGCAAACGAGCGGCTCCACTGCTCACATCATCTATTTGGTTGATCAAGGTTTGCGATGATCTCGACTTGGTTGAATCACCATCCCCTGCGATTGTGACACGTTTTTGAGGTTATACCATTTGCAAAAAATCATTCAAATCAATCTGTCAAGCAGTGTGTGCTAGCCAGTGCAATCTTGATGAAAGAATCGCAGTAATAAGAAATTTGAAGCAAGTTCTATTGCAAGTGCGCATTTTTTGCCAAAAGACAATGCCCCGTGTTTATTTGCATGTGCAGTGCCCATGTGTGGAGTTCACACATCACTAGACGCTTCAGTCTCACACTGCCAGCTAAGTTATTGAAATCGTTTGGTGCCATATACCGCTCCAACTTCCCGAGCTCCTCGCCCCTACTGCCACGTACTTGATTGGTACTTTATATATATATATATATTATATTTAAACAAAAAACACCATCAATATTAGAAGTGAATTTCTTAGCTGAACAATTTTTTGGAAATTGTTTCCTTGGCAGTCTATGGGCTTTTGCATTGGGAATGGAACCCAGGGGAGTCATTCATGGTCACTTTGCCAAATTAACATCGGCCAAAAATTTCTTGTACCCTTCAATCACGGAATTTCCCTTGGCCACTGCTTCGTCTATGCCGCTGACCTGCCACGAGAAACCAAATATAGTTGTGAGAAACATCAGGTGCCAATGAGGGGTTGAGCAATATGATTCCTACTATCCTGGGCCCTGGAAATATTAATTTAGAAATATTATTATTATATATACGTATTTATGCATCCACCGGTTGGCACTATTCTCGAATTCTGATAGTATATGTTATCTTTGATAACACCCCAGCTGCCAGCCTCTGCCCTGTCCACAACTTTCTGGACCATGTCTCGGGTAGTCTGAAGTTGTTTTTTCTGCTTTTGCAGGTCATCTTGAATGGCTTCACGCAAGCCCTTAGACCTTGTCACGGTTGCTCATTGGATCACGTCTTGGTGGCATATGTTGTTTGGTGAGATGCAGGGTCATCGTCTTTTGAATGACGTTTTTCAACTAAGATGGCACGGATGCCAGATAAAAAATGAATCACAAATGCAAAGGAAGTATATACTGCAGGCTGCAATCCAGAAAAAAGGTGTGGTCCCAACTACTTGTTGTGTGGCCAATGCGGCCTATGATCCATATAGAGCCTACATGTGCATATGTACAGTTCGATTTGTATTCTGTCGTTTACATTTATTCATACATATATATTTTGATGACTGTGGAACAGGGAAGACCATCAACAAACACGTAAATGATGGATGTGCAAATGAAAAAATATTACATATATATTATATTGACCCCCCTATATGTGTCATCACTTTTCTATTCAAGATAATTTCATGGAAAAAAGATTGGGATGAGACATGGCCCCTAAGTTTGATATCCCAAACCTTTATGGCTGAGGCCACCACAACGATTGCAGCTTCTCATGCTTCAAGGCCACGTCCGAAATCTTGGAGTTGAGGGTTCCAAGCACCTGGGAAGCCGAGGAGGGTTTTGTAAACAATGCTAGAAATATATTATTGGTTTAGATATACATTGGGTGGTGCAGATGCAGAACCAAACTGGGTGTCCTACCCTTTTTCCTTTCCCCAAGATCTCTTGTTTTTCTTTTTTTCGTTCTCGCTCCTCCTTTGCCTCTTTTTCCTTTCTCTCCTTTTCAAGTCGTTTGTTCCTTTGAGCATCTGTTTCTTTCTTGGGTGACTCGCTATCCTTTGTAGACTTTTTCTTTTTGTTGTTCTTGCTCTTACGTCCTTTCTTTTTATCCTTCTTCTTTTTGCCCTGCCACCGGTACCATGAAATAACAATCTTTTTAACAGAATTAATGCATGGGATACTACAACGCAATCCGGTAATGCTTGAATATGAAGGTAAACTATATATACACACCATTACACCCTTGCCTTAGAGCTGCTGCTACTTTCACTTTCACTGCCACTGCTCGAATCAGAATCAGAAGTTCCAGATGATGAAGATGATGAAGATCGTCTTCTTTTGCGAGACTTTCGCCCTTTTTTGCCTGCTTTTTCCTTTTTGCCTTTCTTTTCCTTTCCCTCCTTTCCCTTCTTCCCGTCAATAGCACGAAACAAGCTAGAAACCACTGAATCCTCTTCTTCGCTGCACGTCTCTGAATCCCAGCAAAGAAACAAGGTCAAAGCCTGGCTGTACAGGAAATTTAAACAGCAGGCCGGTATTATTTTTGTGTTTGGCAAAACTGATTGATCATGAAAATATATATGATAATACATATACAAATCCATATACGTGCAAAACATGACTAACACGTCAAACAATTTGATATCAACTTCAAAAATATATCAAGTCACATTTTGATAGTGGAATCTTCGAAGGTTTGATCAAATAAATACATGACATAAAAACTCATCTTGTATAACTTACGTACTACAATCGATCTCATCAATTTTGATCAGGATGTCCCTTATTAGCTTACCATGAAATCCAAAGTATCCGTGATCCACATGGTTGTGTTCCCGCCTGGTTTTGTGGAAAGTCTGGATGAGGTTTCACCGAATGCTTAGCAACTTCCGGGTCTGCCAACTTTGCATTGCAAATTGCGTTTCCTAGCTCTGTACTGTTGTACTTAAGAATGACCTGATCCCTTGTCATCCAAGCACGCGTACCAGTCTTTCGGTGACGTTTGCTCTCCTGGATCTGAATGTAAAATTCAGAATCTGTCCACTTTCCTGAGCATCCCAGCCACTGTTCGTACAGCAAAGCTAACTTCTCACTGCCTGAGATGTAGGAAGGAGCAACTGAAACTATATATATGCATGTAGCTTCAAGAACGGAAACATATATATACATATAATAAAAATATGTATATAAACATAGTTTCCATAATTAGCTATGATGTTTTTGCTATATATATATATATCTTATGCAAAATTTCCAATTCGATTCCATAAAACAATGCAAGAAGGTCACAGTACTTTGAAGCTGCCCCTGCTGCCCGAATTTCCTTTGGGCTATTGGGACCTTGGCATCAAGCCCAGAAAAAAGATACTACTCAACATGTAATTAACAAGCAGAGGGAAAGAGAGAGAGACTGAGAGAGAACTCAACTAAATCAAAATTGCTGCACTGAGCTGACATGATATGTACATCTCTAGGGTCCTGACTTGTGAGAGATCTTGAAAATCTCATATAACGAGCGTGCAATGCCTTCTCTTGATCTGTTTTCGGTTTCCTAAGCCTTTGCCTCTTCTTTTTCTCTGGCTCAGTCTTCTCGATCTCTGGTGTCTCACTCTCATTCTGGCTTTCAACAGCAGCGTCATCATCCGAAGCTGATTCGTTTCCTGATTTGTCATCTCCTGTGTTTTCTTCTCCTGGCGTTTCACCTTCAGTTTTTGTTGTTGATGATCTTCTCAATGCACTTTCAACCTCAGTTGTTTCGGGGGTTGGTGCTTCCTTCTTTGTTTTTCGCGAACTTCCTTTTCTTGTAGTCTTCGGTGTTTCTTTTTTCTCCTGTTCCGCTTTATCTTTGCTAGATCCTGGAGGTGTCTTCTCATCACCATCTTTGCTAGATCCTGGAGGTGTCTTCTCATCACCCTTCTTACTATCGTCATCGTTCTTAGCAGCTGTTTCCTTCCTTGGTCGCTTTGGCGCAGCCTTCACTGCAGTTCTAACCTTCTCCTTAGGTGCCTCTACTTCCTTCTCTTTCTCGATCTGTGCATTGTCTAAATTGCTCTTAGATGTATGTCGCCGTTTGATTTTGCTTGCAGGTGTCACTGGTGGTGGGGTGACCCCAGCTTCTGGTGGGGGGTTCGCCTTGGACTCTGGAGTTGGAACTGGATCGCCTAGATCAAATCAAAATGGAAGAAGTCATCACATATACACCAACAAGTACACCACAGCAGTACAAGTAAAGATTTCTATAGTTGAACCAGCCTGTTTTTTCCTTTTCGCTGCCACCACCGGGCCTGCAAAACAACAACAACATTATCTATATATATGTTTTAGTCCAACTTGGAGTAGGTCGCCCTTCGAGGTGTAATAAGAGTACCCAGCCTTGCCCTCGCTTTTTTTGATCTAGCTTTGGCTTTAGCCAATGCATCTTTTACAGCTTGGGACACCATGACCCCAAGCCAACACACGGTATCACCCGGTTTCGTGAAAGGGGCTGCAGTACACAAACAAACAATTGATTTAGAGTGGATTTTCTCAAAATTTGGATCACCAATGAAAATTCCCCAAAAATACAAAAAATGGGGTTTTTTTGAAATAGGCGTTCACGCAAATCAATGTGCGTTCACGGTGTTTCACGGTGGTTTCACGGTGGTTTCACGGGGGTTCACGGTCACACGTATCCACTCAGTTTTTCACCACTTGACGACTATTGTCTATATGGTAAACAGTGGTATATAGTACGCCCAAGCATTGCAGACTACGAAAAACATAAACTTAATATATATAAGGGGTGATTTGGATTTGATCAAACATATGTCTGCTAGCTTGGATTAACCCACTTTGAAATTGGGATGGAATCATCCTCGCAAAGCTGATTTAATTAAGGAGCCGTTTGACTGAGCTCCCTCAAAATTAAGTGGAGATCACTGGCCGAAATCGACCAGAGCTAATTTCTACCTTCAAGAAATTGTCCACCGAACCAAAGTCCGCGTGGCGCCACGAGAAGGGCACCTGGCGCAAATACCATGAACCAGAATATTCGAATTATATATAAGTAGCATGGTTATTATATATATATATATTATTATATAGTTTTTTATTTATGTTTTATTTTTCTGACCCCTATAATATAATATATATTTATATATGATCCATGATGGGTTCTCCGCTGGCCCCATTTTGAACCGGTTCGAATCCCGCCTTCTTCCGCTTGAGGGCGTCTCCAAGAGTCAATTTAGATGCATCAAATGCATTGTGTGCCTCACAAGGTCGGGGTGGAGCAGTTGTGAATTTTGAAAGAGGATGAGGGAACAAACAAACATCATCAAAATTGATTAGTCGAGAAGCAAACCACTCAATTTGTTTAGTGGCAATTTCGCGGCAAAATTGAATTGGGTATTCAGCAGATCTCTTCATGCCTGTTGATCCTGTCCTGAGCATGAGTGGAAGGATCGGATTATATAATTCATGTTGAATTTCGATATTCTAATTCTACATGTATATGTACAAATAAAAATTAAGGCAATGACACAGACCATGTGCCATCTTCCCGGCGCTTTTTCGTCACCATTGCATACTTCCTTTTGGCCTTGTGGGCCTGAACCCGCCTTTCGTCTTTCTTCGTCATCTTACGGCGCAAGGAGAGGAGAAACGGCCTTGGCCGGTAACACAACCAATTTTCATATAATAGGGACGGAGATCTATATAGGAGATACTTGGACCCCCACGCCGTCCCCCATAGGACTGTTGGCTTCACGTTTCCATGCCCAAATGCGGCCATGGGACTTAGTTAAGACTGGACTATAATCAAAGAAGACTAGAATCTGTTCTTCCATATATATAGTGATGGAAATTTGAGGTTCCAACAAGCGGACCGAAGTCCACTTGACGGGCGCAAGCATGAGTTCCATAAAGATCCAGTACGGGTAGTGTTGCATGCATGAGTTTCCCGGTTGTTCACATAGAAAATGCACTTGTCTTGCAGTCGCAAGAAAGCAAAGGCATATAAATCGAGTAAGAATCCTAAGTCGAACTTCATCAGGCAGGACCAGGTGAAGTGAATCATTTGATACGATCATGATGAAATTTCTGTAACCCAAACATCAGAATAAATACTATATGCAGTTGAAGAGCACGTTAGCAGTTCTAACGTATGCACGGCTGTTGCAACCTAGCGGGCGCCTCTTGCTCCTCTTACTGGTTGATCGATTGATCCATGAGAAGCTGCCACATGGTGGCCCTCCCGTGACTAGGCCATCCCGAACAACGCGAAGGATGCAGAGGATGTGGCGGCAAAAGCCGCGCCTGGGCAATGGAATGGGTCTGGGGTTAGAGGATGACACCAGACAGGGAAAAAAGAGGTTCAAATTATGTCAAATTTGAACCTACTTTCAGGAGTAGAGGACTCTGGACCTATTATATTTATAATATATATATATAATATATTATATTATTTCATTTCCAAAAAAAACTAATATATATATATATATATATTAGTAGGGTGATCAACCTTTGTACCAAACATGAGTATTCGAATTGTTGCTGATTTTCCTTTTAGATTAAACATGTAAATGCTTCACTTCTGAAGTCGAAAAGCAAGCTGAGTTTAATACACACTTGTGATGTCGTCCATTTGATCCTTCTCAATGTCCAGGCACGCCCTTAAGGCGATAGATAAACAATTTAAAAACCAAGCACCAATGATAAAAGACACTTCGTTTTACAGGGCTTTTCGTCTAGGCCGAATTATTCATGATGGATTCGGATGGGAAGTCTAAAAAACACTTTTGATTGTACACCTGCATGGCACTTGGTCCCGGGCGCTTTTCTGCCACGCTCCCCTGGGCACCAGACACATAAAATATATATATATCATGACGGAGAAGATCATATACATTCATACATGCACATGTATATATATATAATATATATTTATATAATATATATATAATATATACTAGCGCTTAAAATAGAATATATATATATAAACATTGCAGGGAGATTGGAGTTGCAATTGCAATCAAACCAAAGCCCCTGGGTGCCAAACTGAATGCACGGGACATGTTCCCACATCCGGCAAAGGTATCGCAAACTGCTACATCCTGAAGGCTATATGGAGTAGCTGGGATCACCAGGGAAGTGGAATGGATGACATAACCATGGGCTTTGCTAAGCTTAAGTACCATTTTTTTGTGGACTATTTTTGTAATGAGCTAGCTTGCCAACCTCGTAACGTTTTAATCGGCCTGATTTATATATATATATAATTATATTTGCTGGGCAGATTGATATAAACGTTTTAAATATATATATATATATTAATTATAACCTCCAGCCATGTAAACAGAAGGCTGAGGGTCACACACGGCGTGTTGTCTCTGGTGCAGTCACAAAGACGTAGTGAACCAAATTGAGACTGAGCAGCGAGAGGACGACCCCAAGAGTTATTGTGTGAGTAATTTGTTCAACGCGTTCGAACGTTCGTTCTACTAAACAGATCTAAGCTTTTGGCAACACCACTGGCAATCCCCACGACAAGAGAAGTTCTCGTTCTTGGGTGGACAGTTCCAAGGGCTTTTTGCCAACCATAGTGTCACTACCCAGGTTATGAGCGAATTGAAGCGGCTATACCCCTTTTGCTGAATGAACCAACTACGTACACCACCATGGATGCATTGGATATAATGCGCTCATGATCCACCACTGAATTTGAAACAAATCAATTGCAACATTGCGTGCGTGCACGGCTATAAAGATCAAAATTTTGAAACCACGCCTGAATCACATACGAGCTAAGTTTGCAGTTGTCAATCGTCGATCACTGTGTGTAAAAGCTTTGCCACTGCAGTAGGATCAAACACCAATTAAAATCAAACAATTTTTTTTGGTGGTGGGAAAACCTTGCAGCAGCTTGGCATCACACAATGAAAAAATACCCCTACCCAAATTTAAATTGCCAACATTGCAGGCAACGTTTGAAATACGTATTTACCGCTAATGCATGGAAAAGGTCAGCGTCTCACATCAACACAGCTCCGCACACGCCTTCATCATGATATCAGAAACTAATTTCAGCTTAAATTATATTATCAATTCGGGGGACAGCATTTTATAAGTGAAAACTTGCATTATTCACTGAAGGCTGTGTGCGATGTGTTTACTAAGTAAGACTACTGGCCAACACTTCGTACTAATGTAAAAACGGCTCACGAGCTTCCAGGGACATCAGGCCACCCTGCCAACGCCTTTGCAATATGCCACCTTGGACGAAATCCAGGGATGAGACATACCCGTATATATATATATATGATGATTCAATGATGATCTGATTTTTTGTATGTGATGAATACCGCATATGTGAACTAAATTGAAATCGAAATTATGTTGTCAAATCAAATTAGTGAATATTCATATTTGAGACCCAAACGCCACTGCTGCCCCACCAAACTTGGGCCATGAGAGGGTGCTTCCACCTTTGCCATCCACCTTATTTTAGTCAACAATTGGTCCACTCTTACATGGACTAGATTTTTATGAAAGGGTCCATTCTCACATCAGAGGCTGTCACCTTCACCTCCATTTCGATGTCTTTGCTGACAGCAGCGGCTCGGTCCTCAAGAACCTTTCGCACGTAGAATTGGGGGGATCCCCTTGGGCGAAGCAACCTCAGCAACGTGGCCATCACTAAGCTGGAATATATCTTGAATTGGTTTTGGTACCCAAGGTTCTGACAAGATCTGAATGACCGAATAAAGTGAGGTAGTCTTCGGGAAGTCATCGAGGGGCTTCAGTGTGAATGACCTTTTAATTTTTAGGACCAAAATGAAAAATTAGTTGACATCAAGGTTTCAGCTAGGAATGATTTGCTCAAACAATTCAGCGCTTGGCATTTCCTTGGGAGCTTCCTTTGGAAGAAGCTGTTGAAGCAACGGGCAATCGGCTTCTTGGAGCTCCCGGAAATATTCCTCCTGGTTTAAGATCAACAGAACGCCGTCCCAGCACAAATACTTGGGGTAAATGAGAGAGACGTATAGCGTAGGGCGTAGGCCAGCGCATGATACGTATATATATATATATATACATTATGGATCGATCAGTACTAGCTATATACTATACAACGACCCTGGGCTCCTTCTGAGCTTGCCTTTCAACACTGGGCTCTGACTTCTTGGCAGGAGGTGCATCTGGTGCTTCTTTGGGCTCTGCCGTTTGTTTGGTTTCCGTTACCACCCCCTGACCTTTACCACCAGTGTTCCTGCACCGGCGCTTCTTGACTGGAATTGTCAAGGGCGCTGGTGCTGTGCTTTCCTTTGCCTCCACATCTTCAAACTCCAGCCTCCGTTTGGTTGATTTGGTTCGCAACTTTTTTGTTTGCGCACCCTGAACTGAAGCTGACAAAGAAGATGAAGACCTAGACTTGGATCTAAGCAGGGCGAGGCGTTTGAGGGCAGGAGGCTTGGTGCTCTTCATGGGTGTGGTGGTGCTGGCAGCATGCTGTACGTGCTTGGTTATGGGTGTTTTTCGTTCTGACTCTCGATTTCCAATGTTTTCCTCGGATGCCCCATGTTCCCCATCCAAATCCTCTGTACACTTCAACATGTCATCATCGTCTTCATCATGTTGCTCGTCATTCTGTACTTTGCCACGACCACGTCCTTTTCCCTTACCTCTGCCTCGGCCTTTTCCCTTACCCCTTCCTCCACCTTTTCCTTTTCCCTTTCCTTTCCGTTTAGTTTCTACTTTAAATGCTTCCTCAGACGCCTGTGCAGCTACAGCCTCCTTGGCCACTTGCCTCATCCTTGCTTGTGCCTGCAGCCATGTCATATATAATTAATATATGTATATATATATATATACATACATACACCGTTTTTTTCAAATATACGCATGAATCAAATGATAATGTTGCACATATGCATGCGTATATATAGATCTATACATGAATATGAGGGCCTGCAAAAGATCTTCAGGCTCATTGGCGTCATTCGCATTCTCAAGTTTGGAAAGTTGCTCCGAAACTTCGACCCCCAAACTAGCAGGGACGTCGGGAAGTTCACAAAGAGGCTTGCGATCCTGCAAAGAGAATTCAAAAACGTTATATATATACATATATATCATCATGATCATGTACCTTAAGCAAATGATATCAAGTTGAGCGCACTCATGACTTTTAAGTTTCGCTAACGGGATGTTGAATAGGTATATATATATATATATATAGATATCGATATCTCTCTCTCCATCGCTGTATACTAATTATAAAACAAACGAAGTACCTGAAAATGAGACGCATTGAGTATATCCTTGTGGACCCCTGATTTGACCATCTTCTCTTCATCACTTTCGAGCACAGCAATACCCTCCGCTTTCTCCGGCTGAGGAACTGTGGCTTCAGCTTCAGGTTGAGCATTGTCGGGAGCACTAAGCACGGGGGTGGAAAAGCTTTCATATTCTTCCGCAGAAATTTCCAAGAAATCTTCATATTCACCCTCTGGCAATTCGATAAATTCACCATTGTGATTAGCTACTGGTTCCTGGTACTTCTCATCCAGTTCCCAATCCTGGTATTCAGGGAGTCCCTGTTGGTTGTCGGGGTGCAATTCAGGGTTCCATTCTTCCGAATCAAGCTGGGTATCTGGGATTGAATCACCCTGGGAATCAGCATCAACTAGTAGCTGGGTTTCTGCATTGTCCATGTTCTTCGCCTGCAGCAGGTCGGCAGTGGGATATAATTGTACTAGCGCTATATGCATATATATATATGTTTCATATATATGAATATTATTTATATGTATATATCTGTTATATATTAGATTAGCTATAGTTCATGCAATGGATGGAATGGATGATTCATATCAATCAAGGGGACATAAAACTAAAATATGGAATGTTACCCTGGGCAGCCTTCTTGTTGGAAAAGCTTGGCCCGCGAGTAGGTCTCTTTTTGCCACTTTCTAGCAGCATGTTTGCATCCTAGCTGGGGCTGGATGAAATTGAATAAGTACCCAAACTTTCCAACTTCAGTTCCAACTTTAAATGTTGTTAAGATGTGCAGTTTAAAAAAAACAATGTTCAATCTTCAATTCAATGAAGCTCCTGAAGGCATACCTTGATCAATGACTTGATTTCGTTCATCTTGCAGTGTTTACTCCTGGACGGACTCGGCAATTGAGGATGATCTAATTTATATATAATCAAAAGATTTAATCAGCCCATGCAAAAAATACAATGCTCACACACTCCACCCAACCTGCATCCCTCATTTCGCTGAAACCGTGTCATGCAATAAGATGCAAGACCTCTAATGATATCACTTTCCTTTTCGCTCCATGCCTGGCATGGTGCATGGCCGTAGACAAGGTACAAGCAGGAAGGAATTGAAACATGACTCCAATATACTCCGGCCTTTACTTCTTGGAAAGATTTGAAAGGGTTCAACTTGTAGCGGATTGTGATGTATTCTAAAGCTGCCTGAATCAGTAAGATGAATCAGGATTATCCAGCAATTTATTTATGAAAACTGCCATACGACATACCAGTTCTACAAACGTAAACCTGGATTTTCTGAATGAAGGCGGTGCAGAATTTGTACGCAACTATACATATATAAATATATATATATATATTTATGTAGCCTAGCTTGATTCAAAAAATCCAGGTCGAAAAAATACATGGTAATCTTGGATCAGTCCCCCCACCTCGACCTCACAAGCCCTGGGTAAATCTGTGCAGAATGTGGCCAGATAGGATATTGCAAACTCCCAGTTTGGACTTTGCTGCACCTTTCCCAGGTGGAAACTTGAAGTAGTGAAAAGTTCTACCACAAGCCAGGCGAGGCAAATGCTAGGGTGGATGATGGGCAAAACAAGTATATATAGAAACGAAAGGAATTGGCTAGCCTCCTTTTCACCGATGTACGATCCATCCACCAGGACGAAACGAAACTTCGGCACCTGCATGCAGAATTGGAATGCGTTTCAAAATATAATTCATATAAATTTTTGTTCGAACAATATTATGAAACTTGTTTGACCTCACAAAATTGGAAAGGGCACCGGCCTTCCTATCATGATCCCGGAGACCCGCCCTGAGTCGAAGCTCTCGGCGTCGTTCAGGAATGAAGTTTGGCTGCATGATCATCTCAGCGAAGAACGCCTGAGTTGAGCAGCGGGGTTTGGCGAGGGCTGTGTAATATATCCAAGGAAAGCCAAGTGGCTTATTTTTAATTAAGGCAATAGTTGCTGGTTTTAGGGGTAAAGTTGCCTCAAAATTAAAATAGGGCACTTGGCTTTCCGGGAATTCTTTTACGAGTAAATTCTATTCCATTTTTTTCAACTACGAATGTTACTACGAAACACTCATCGCAAATTGCATCATCCCATCCAGCCTTAAGCTGTTCGAAACGCTCGGGATCAATGCGCTTGGGCGATCCCGGCATTGCAAATGCGAAGGAAAAGCTACCACCCCTATAGCTTTTTTACCACCCGAGCTAGCTGAGCTGAAATACCCATGGCCAAAAAAGTGAAGGTTGAACAGGTAGCAGCTCTATATAAGCGTACATGTTCATATATATATACTCACACCAGTATAATCACTTGCTTGGGAATGCTTGGCACATCTTGGCACACAAAGATGTGCAATGCGAAGGGGGCCTGGATCCACTAAGTCGAGGTCAATGATGTCTTCCCCAAAAGTGCTTTCCAGCAGGCCTGAAACCCCCGAATGATTCCAAATTTATGTTTGGAAATATAGGTCAAGCGAGTTGAGGCCAGGACGGGAATTCAGAGCTTTCCGTGCTTTTATCATCAGGATAACAACCGTACCTTGGAACAACTTTCGAGTAATTGTTACCACACACAACTTTGCAAAAAACAACATTAAATTTATAAACAACATCTATTATACAAATCCCCAAATATATGCCGGTGAGTGGCATAGGTGGATCCAAATAGACCCCAATGCTCCAGTCCATGCACGGATCCAGCGAGGAAGCTCGGATAAAAAGATGCATATAGCAGGTTGGTTGCTATGTGCAGTCTATCTTTTTAAAAGATCTATCGTACAATATTTCCTATTATTTTTATGATTGATAGTGTGCCATCATAGCACGTATCCCACCAATTATCACCAATTGATCCAATTGCCTTGAAGCTCTGAGCCACCGTACCCCTGGGCAGCATAGAGGGACACGTGAACAGGAAGGTGAAATAGGCGTTACTAGCAAACAATGGTTCTTCTATAAAGGATATTTTTTAAATAGGCGTTGACGACTAGGGAAAATGATGATGATGATGATGATGATGATGATGATGATGACGACGACGACGATGATGATGAGATGATGCTGCAAGTATTGATGGCTTTTGGAATGGGTTGACAGTTGGCAACTCCAATAAATATCCACCTACCCAAAGGAAAAAGAAGTTCCAGGTATCTCTGTGACCAGGCTTTGATTGTTGGGGTTGTTTTTTCGTGGATTCCACAAAATCCCGATGAAAAAGGTGTCGACATTCATTACTTGGGAAGTTCGGAAATTCAAAGCACCAACCATCTGGCCAAATGGAATCATCTTTCGCCAACCTCCATGTGGGACCCTATGAGGGGGACACCATTTCCCTT
>OMLO01001330.1_pt1 | contig 18784 bp, 12 predicted proteins | sample 1674811 | NCBI WGS metagenome assembly OMLO01 (sample SAMN06265003, study PRJEB25207) | coral metagenome | isolation source: Coral host | place: Mexico:La Bocana,Puerto Morelos, Mexico | collected 2008-11-13 | reverse complement strand
GTCAAGTCTACCAAGGAAAGAAACGCTGACAGGCCACCAAGTGTATCTGAGTGATAATATGTCAAACACGAGAGAAAATGTCTCATCGGGATATTCAAACACCGAGGAGAGAGTTGACAGTATGACGTGCAGCAATTTATTTTCGACCATATTCAAGACGTTTGGATTGCCAATTAACTCTGTCTCGAGTGTTCAATATATCTTAATCGAAACAAAAACTAAGGAGCAAACTGAGAATTAAAATCGTCAAAATCTATCCTAATTATGACCAGGTATCCAAACCTCCTTCCCGGTTGTGATTTTCTTTGTTTTGCATTTTACACGGATCACTGGAGTTTTTGTGCACTTCTTTTTCAATAGGGAGACGAACAAGAGACTGTGTGATAGTAATGATGACCTACGTGCAGCACTTGAGGTACTGAGACACTAAATCTATTAATGAGATTTAAAAATGCCCTTCTATTTAATATAAGAAACTAGAAGTGGTTAAGATTTGTAAAACAGTGCTTGCGATGGAAGGAATGGAGATTTTTGATTATATACGAACTTGACAATGAAAAAAGTAGAGTTTCAACTTGTCTCACATATTATCCGCTGTACTTAGAGATTGAAAATACTATTTCCTTTCACGGGCTGTGATGGTATAATGTTTTACCCGAACTTATTATTTTCTTTTAATATATTACATTAACACTTTCGAATCATTACTCTACTTGCAGGCTTTAACTGGGAGGCGATCAAAGTCCAAGGTATTTATGATACAAACAATTCACTGCTTTAGAATATACTGAGTGACAGTCTACTCTAAAGCTAATACGATTAGGAGTAATGCAGGCCGTCCAAACGCTGATCACATAGGATTAAACGATGATCGAGGTTTTATTTTTTCTTGTGCCAAAGTGTAACCCTTTTTGTTTTGTGGAGTTTGAGAACCGTTGGAATATGTCAAAACTAGCCGACAGGAAATATATCTGTCAACTATGCTGAAAAGTTACGAAACTGAAAAATAGTAATACTAATAATAATAATAGTAATAACAATAATAACGATAACGATAATGATAAAGATAATGATATTGAAAATGATAAAAATAATTATAATAAATTTAGTAATAATAATAGCTTCATTAGCAAATTCAAAATAAAAATTAGCTCTTATTTGCTAATATAAAAGGCTTACAGCTATAAATATAACTTGCTTACAATAAAGGACACTAGAAATAAAATTTAAAATTATACACGCTAAAAGACGTAAAGAATTAAAAACCGAAAGTTGTTTTAAGAGCCTTTCTTATGCATTGAAGTGCTTTTGCTTTATAATATGAATATTTGTGCTTGGTAAATCTGGATCCAGGATTTCAAAAGGCAGTAAAGTAATTGACGTTTCTTACCAGGCTCGTAGAAATGCTGAGAAGTGCCAGAGAAATCCCAGCATCCACAGCGATTATGGCTCCATTTCTAGTCGCAGCATCACTCCAAACCAGTAAGTCTTTTAATTTGATGCAAAAATCACCAAAGGAGTCGTTGTCCCGATTACAAGTGGTTTCTGTATTTTATACGGAACCCCGCCTTCACCCACGTTCAGCTTCAAATGCGGTCAAAAGCTGTGCCCAAACTTCATTATAATTTTTACCAATTTTAATTTTCACCAAATATGATCGCACGTATGTCATCTCTTTCGGTTGGAAGTGCTGTTTTCTACACGGTCTTTGTAAATTCCCCACCCACCCCCCTCACCAGCTCTATCGCGTAGGCTTGTCACCACAAAGCTAGCTTTCGTAATGCTGGTATTAAGCATTGAAATGTAAAATGGCGGATTCCGGGCTGGTGGTGAAGTTTTTGTCCAATTAAAACTGCTTAATCCAGTGACAGCCACGTAAAAGACTATAAGTAAGGTAGTCATTCACATTCAACCGAATAATGATTTTTGTACGCCTTTGATTTCTAGTCTTCAAGGACCAAAGTCTGAGGATGATGTAGCTGACGGCGCCGAGGCCGAGGTTGATGAAGCTGATGAGCTGTCTGGATATGAACCAGAGTCTGATGTTAACACCATGACGGTATTGTGACGCTTTACTTGCAGCTGTTATATCCAGTGTTGCATGGAGACAGTGACTCAGCTTAGTCGTTCGGTAGAATAGTCCCAGATTAATCGTTTATTAAGAAATACACGTCTAGCAGTCATGCACTTGAATATACATGCCACCCGTAATGTCAGTAAATCCTTTAAATACGTGTGTTTAAAAGGAACTTGACGCTATGGTCTCTAATCAGTAGAACAGTCAATTTTTTTTTACAATCGTGTGATTGATTGATTGATTGATTGATTGAATAAATGATTGATTGTTGATTGATTGGCTGACTGACTGACTGACTGACTGACTGATTGATTGATTGATTGATTGATTAATTGATTGCGGAGCTTAAGCTGTTTATTTAATTTTCAATCGCTGGTCTGCGATGCAGACAATGAATTTCCTTACCCTAAACCTTTACCTAACCCAAGACACTAATGAAAATTAAGAGATAAAAAATTTAAGAGGAAAAAAATTGAACTAAACTAAGAAACATAAATATGAAAATAAACCTTTAGTGAATATAACATCGTCTTGAAATTACTTTAATGTAAACTTGCAATAAATGAAATGTTAAATAAATAACTCTAAACTAAATTAAAAGGTGTATTTTCAAATACTCAGATAAATGCTCGCCGGTTTAAAGCTGCTCCCAGTATGACTACCAACAGTTCAAGCACGTCGTCTTGAAATTGCTTTCATGTTAAGTCTCTTTAAATGAAATGTTAAAGAAATAGTCCCATAAAATGAAATGTTAAAGAAATAACTCTAAACCAAGTTAAAAAGTATTTTTTCAATCAAACACTTAGATAAATGCTCGCCATTTTGAAGCTGCTCCCAAACTTTCCAAACTGGCGGCTACCCCGCATGAACGTCACGTGACACTACAAGAACGCGCCAATGACGTAGTGTGGGATAGTGATACAGGGCACGAACCAGAGCCCGCTCAACATCAGCAGCAACAACAACAAGAGCAGCAAGCACCAAACGTTGAAACAAACACGAACGTTCATTCACACTCGCCTTTTAATCGAAACAGTCAATTGAGAAAGCCTTGCAGACATAAGAGCTTAGAACAGTTGTTTAATAAATCAAACAGTAAAGGCGACAGGTCTGCCTGGCCTTCTATAGCGCGAGCTGGTAAGTGGAACAGCATGGAGCAAGTCAGGAAGAGAAGCGACTTTGTTGGTGAGCGCACCAGGTCGTTGCCAACCTCGCGATGGCAAAGTGACGAGGGAATCAACTCTAGAAAAGGAGTTGGTTTTTGGGAGCTTTCTGAAAAATTGAACGCTTTGCGCTCGAGTAGGGAAAGCGTCGCGGAAGGAAAAGACGATTCCAAAGTAAAAATTATTAGCGCTTCGCACGAGCCGCCCAGTATGGCGGTGGTACAGAACTTGCATTCTGAAATTCAGACTGTTTATCACGAAGACTTGTGCCAGCTGATAAGAAGGCCGGTACCAAGACAAAGAATATTCCACGGAGAAAAAGTCGAGGAAATACATCTAAAGGATGAAGAAACCAGTCTAGCTCCAGTTGATCTCGCCGATGGCTCTAGTCTTAAAAGACGAAACTCGCTGGTAATAAGACGCAGCCGAACTAAGGTAAATAAGTTTAAAGATAAACAAGTTAATCCTAAACGTAAATGCGTCAAACGAAAAAAGCATTCTAGCACTTTCTTGAGCTAACTCTTCAATAAAGATTCTACTAAAATAAACCTTCTACTATTAAACTTCAAATATTGAGGTAATTTTTAATATAGTAATTACAGCACCATTGCGTGTTGTACCGTTTGGGAACATTTGATTTCGAGAAGCCCTGATCTGTTATAAAGTTAAATTGACAAGGGCATTCTAATTCAACCTGATTAGCTTTAATTAAACCCAGCCATGTTACGTTACGTTTCTTAGCCGTTCTCAACTGTTAACGCAAAATGATAAAATGATTAAACTATTTAATTAGACTTTAAACAAAAAATGAATTTAAACTTAAACTAAAAACTGTTGATAACTGAACTAAGCTTCAAAACGTGCCTAAATTATTGGCTAAACAGGAAAACTAAAGGGAAAAATATCATCAGTAATTTACGAACATTAAAACAAAACTACTTGATTTAACTTTACGGATTTATGTAAAATAAAATAACTGCATGCGCACATATTCTGTTGTAGGAGATTTGAAGTTCTTGTGATTTGAAAATGTTTAATTACAGGGTAGATTATATCACTTTCTCTTCACCCTTTACCTCCTTTTAAAAATGTGCATTTTATACAGACCCCCCGTCCATTTAAAGCTAGTTGGCTTGGATACTGATTGGTCGTGTTTCTTATCTTGTTAAATAAACACGTTAACCATCACTTAAACTATGGCCTGCTTCTGGAAATTTAATTTCTCGTGTATAGACCTTTTCTGGAAACGCGTAGTAAATTCAGTGTTTCACATACCATTTTTACATGTAGCTTCCTATTTTGCTAAAATAAAATGGAATTTTATAGTCTCTCGGGACGTTAAAAAAAATGAGCCTTACCTAAAAGCCCTTTGTGCCTTATTAGAGAGTTAAGCGATTACAGTATAACCTCGTACCCTGAGTCTTCGTTCCCCTTTACCAGCGGTCTGGAAACGAGCGACCCTGTAAAGATACAGAAATATCGGTTGAATTGCGCATGCCTAACTGACAAACACGTGGTTCAATCGAGACGTTGATGTGCTGGTGTTTTACTTCTGGTCATTTCCATTATTGCTAAAACCAATCAAAGCCTGCGACGGAACTCTCAATAGCAGCTCGTTTCGCCAAGCATGCGCAGTAACTGAACGAAGACTGGAGGAAGGAGATTAGTAATGCAGTAATGCATAAGTGTAAACCTAACGCGCATGCGCGTTGTGGCGCGTTGTGTGATCCTTCAACAGACCGACTCTCTTCCCGAGTCAGATAGCAGCAAACCTGACGCGCTCAGCGCTGAACTTGAAGCTCAGGTGAAATAAACTAACTTGCCTTAATAGTAAAATGTTAAAACCGACCTATTGTGACTCAAAGTGCTTTTTCCAGCTTTTTAAATTAATTTCAGTTAAGCTAAAATTCCAAGATTATCTGCGAAACTGCAAAGTCCTGGCTCAAGGCGTTGAAAATGAGAACTAATTCTAATTATGCTTATAACAGTTGACATGTATTTCACTAAAAAATGTCTGTCAACTAAACTCTGGAGCCGAGCAACAGGTGTACCTCAGAATAACATAACTATTCTGCAGCTAATAACAATGAACTGCAACACAAAATTGACTCAAAAATGCCATAAATATCAGTGAATACCGCATCATCGCCACCTGAGTAATAATTGTAATATCGAGTTTTTAATAGGTCTTGTTATAAAAAATCGATTTCATTGTTTCGTTCCAAAGGAATGTTCTCAAACGCTGAAGCTGACAATAGAAAATAAATTTTCCACTTTTAACAGTTTGAACACAAGGGTGAAGAAAATTTTAGGTGTTCTTACAGTAGCAATTAAATATCATGCAGACAGTTCAAAAATAAATATAGCATATTGTATTCTAGAAGTATCTCCAAATTCTCAGAACAAGTTCTGAAAGGACTTACGGAATGAATAAGGAGAAATCATATTTTGAACTTTTATTTTGTTGCATTGCAGTTTAAAAGTGTTATTGAAGAGGATGATGAAGACATCGACGAAGATGACGTAGGAGACGAGGAGTTAGCCCAGTTGGTTGCCATGGCAAAGGATCACACGGAGTCTGAAGGTGATACTGATACAGAGACAGAGTTGCCCGTGGGAGAGAGGGGTCCGGCTGTTGGTTCTGACTCTTTGTCCGAGGCTTCTTCGAACACTCCATTACATGTAAGTAAGCTATAGAATGTACGGTATAGTAAAGAAGTGATGCAAATATTTGAAAAATAAGACATTTGCGATTCATATAGTCATTATTGACAGTACCAGGTAAAACCCTTAGGTAATTTAACAAAAATTTGCCAAAAATGGCACTTCTTTATTGCCTTATTCGCCACTTTAGAAACGAGTAGAAGACTGGGGTAAGTGTCATTCCGTAGTGGCTTGGGGGACAGTCACTGCAGACAACAAAAGACGAGAAGCCATATTGTTGCCAGTAACGATCCCACAAACGACTGCGAGATGAGACTCGCCCCAGATTTATTCTGGAGTGAGAATGGAGCTCGGTCGGCACGCAGTTGGTTTATTTATCAAATCAAGATACAGTAAAAACCGTTTGTGTGTTTGTTTGTGTTACAGACATCAGTAGTAGAAGGGAATGTGCCAGAGCGCATGTACAAACTGGTTTTAGCAGGAGACGCGGCAGTCGGTAAATCCAGCTTTATACTCAGATTGTGCAGGAACAGATTCCACAGCGCGTTGAACTCCACGCTGGGTATGTAAACAGTGCAAGCTTCAAAACCATTACTGTAATATCTGATATTATCACTCACCACTTAAACTCCTCAGTCCCACAGTTAATCCTTTTGACAATACCCCACCCACCTCTCTCACGTAAAATCTCTGTCAATAGAAGGCCATTCACCCCTTAATGAAACGCAATTTTTTTCTGTAAGCTCAGTCCTAAATAAGCCCATGAAAAAACCTAAACAAAGATTGCTTAGTATTTTGTATTGGAAGTTACTGGTTAGTGAGGTTTGCGTTTAATTTTTCCTCAGGTGTGGATTTCCAGATGAAAACTCTTGTTGTTGATGATAAAACTGTCGCGTTTCAACTCTGGGATACCGCAGGCCAAGAAAGGTAATAATGTCATATAGCACATCAGTAGGTGTCCGAATATATTCAGATCTCAAAATAATAGTGATAAATTTAGAGTTTTTTTAGAATTAGGAGTTAAATTCAGGAGCAGGAGTCTGGATAAAAATTGCGGCCACGTACTTGGAGCATGAAGTGTAAAGAATGAACCGCAATCACCTGGTCCACTGTAAAATGGTCCATTGAGAAGATCTTTTTCTGATGCGGTTTTTAAACTTGTATTTTGAATCCATTGGCCTGTGGTAAGTAGCATCCGTCTCCACATTGCTTATATGTTCGATACTCTTCTGACAAAGTGTGCTTATGTTTTAGGTTCCGAAGTATCGCCAAGTCTTATTTCCGCAAGGCTGATGGTGTGTTACTACTGTACGATGTCACATGTGAAACATCTTTTATTGATGTCCGTGACTGGGTGGAAGCAATCGAGGTAAGCGGTTTAAATGTCTAAATTACAATATTAGGAGAAGAAGCCGCATCAGCCTTAGCTGGTTTTCATGCGGGTCCTCTATCTTGGTCGAACTGGAATTTGGAGATGTTGGCTTTTGTGGAGGGGGGGAAAACCGGAGAACCCGAGGTAAAACCCTCGGAGCAAGGCGAGAGCCCGCAGCAAACTCTAAACGTGTGGAACCGGACCGGAATCGAACCCTCATTAGTTAGCGGCTAGTGTTCTCACCCCTGCGAGATCCCTTCTCCCGTAAGTTTTAGAAGTCAAGCTTATTTCTATTGATATCATTGTCTCCATTTACCGAGTGTCACCCTTGTAAGCTTGGGAAGTGGTTTTTACTTGTAAAAGTTGCTATGTTTTTGAATTGTTCTTATTTCTCTATACAGGATAGCACGACAAAGCCGATTCCCATCATGCTCTGTGGTAACAAGATTGATTTGCGCCAATCATATATCGATGAAGGCAAGACTGTCATCACAGCAGAGAACGGAGAGAGATTAGCAAAGGTCAAAAATTTATAAACGTTTTCGAATCCTATTCTCCCAAGCCTTATTTTTAATTAGTTTTCTCAGTGATGAATTGAATTGTTATCAGCAGATATGTTTGAAGAACATGAAGAAGTTTCGTTATGACAGCGCGGTTTGGAAAAAAAAAAGAAGATTAGTGTTTTCATATTTGTCGTTACCAATACACCATAACCTTCTTTCCTTTCAAAGATCCCTTTTTATTTTCGTTTTATGATTACTTTTTTATTAATTCTTTTGCTAGCTTAGAAACCAATGTTTTTTTTTAATTTGACAGTAATTTTGTACAAAAATTACCTAAAAAATTGTCTGCAGGGATTTTGTATGAAAATTTATTAACGTGCTGATTTTTGACTTCAAGGGAAACGCTCTTGTAGGATTCCACTTGCCCGTGGCCCGTGTTCCCACAGCATTTCTCGTTCTCCCAAACTTCCACTAGTGTTTCTATAAAGCGAAAAATATTTAGTTCTTATATGTTAACAGCGCTTACAATGACGATTTGTTTATCTGTTTGTTTACAGGAATACGGAGCTTTATTTATCGAAACAAGTTCGAAAGAAAACAGAAACATAACGGAAGCCTGCGTCGAGCTGGGAAGGTGAGAATGACTAAACGATTTTATCGGTCTGTAGTTTCTCCCTACAATATCAAATAGATGCCTGATGAGAATAAAGAAAGTCATCAACAACTGGTTGTAGTCTTGATCTGCTATCACACTCTTAGAAGCAAATAAGAAGGATTGTATGGTGTTCAATGGGAAGAATTAAGTTTTGAGTTTCAAGGAGTACAGGGGTGAAGCATTGAGAATTACAACTCATTGTTTTTATTGCCGTCTGCCGTAGATTGCTCAGAAAAGTTGAGGACACGGAGGTTGAAGAAAGCAATGGATTAAAACTGACGGAAGGAGAGCAGAAGAGCAAGAAAAAAGTGAACTGTTGCCCTACGTAGTTGAGCGTTTTATTTATAAATTGCCGGGGGAATAAGTACTATCGAAACACCTTAGAAATACGGTTGTTGTTCGAGGACAGGCTGCTAAGCTGGTTGTCGACTTTCGTTCGATTTCTGATTTGTCGGAAAATATCGGAAATTGTTCGGAAACCTCTATGAAGATTTTCCATAGTCGGTATTTTTTTCGTCTAAGGAAGAAGACGGGAAATTAGCAAGTAGTTGTTCAGAGCTTTGTGAGAGCTACCTGAAATATTGAGAATTCTTAAATGAATTTTTACGATGCTTGTGAAACAAATTTGTTTCAACCAGGGAAAATGTTATCATCCATAACAGAGAATGTTAATTTACACTGTAAATAATTTGTATTTGAAAGCAAATTTCAATTGGAATTTTTTAAATCGTGCTTCGGGTTCTAGTCTTACCATACCATGTATGCAACAATTTGTTCACATCTTTAATTTATTTATCCAGTCGTTGTCTTCACTAGACCGTGAATACATGAAACCTAGAAGATTAATAAGTGTATTTAAGCTTCATCAGCGTTAAGAGTTGTTAATTTTAACTATAAACATTTTGTAAATAGTATATAGAATATGGAGGAATGAATGTTTTTAGAGATTTTCGTCCATTTTTTTATTGTATAAACATTTTTTGTTTAGCGTAGCACAGGCCATCAGGGATGGAAGAGTATTTTAAGCGATGATAAGAAAGAAAAGAAGCTTGAATGTGGTGCAACTTGGACATAACGAACGTACTTGCCAAAAAATGCAATTCCTAACTTTTTTTTCTGTCAAGAAGCAAAACGTTCTTAATCGATGTTCTTTTACAAAAGAAACGTTAGCTCCGTTAATTCACTGTAATCACGAAACGTCATCGGGTTAGCTTTAGAAAAGTTGTAAGGTTTCCGAAAGTATTATTTCATTGTTTATTTGTAAATTATTTCGTGTCAGTTTGAAGTACATTTGTGTATAGCGTTCACTATTTAATCGACACTGCAAGACTTGTTCGTTATATTGAAGTTGCGCCAGTAAAATTCAACCTTTTGAGGAAGCTGGCTTTCCTGTTGTTTATACTGTGTCATGTGTGATTCCAGACGAATCATGTAGCTCATTAGATATAACCCATGCATTAATACTTTTACAAGTTTTTATTTAAAAACACATTGACTCCATCTATATGGAGGTATATCAAAATACATGTTACAATAGGTCAGCATTTTGTACATAAATGTCTAGTTGGCCGCGCTGAGGCCGGGCGTAAATAAAGTTGTGTACTTTATCTGTTCGAATTGGTGAGTGGGATTTGATGCAGATATTTGATTTAAACAGGAAGACTGTGCCCATTTCCTTCGAAAATGGATATTCAGTGCAACTTCATTGAACTTAGGCTCAATTGCCAGCCGAACTGGGAGTTCGGTTGTCAGTCTTTCTCCCAACGAGATGTGGGGCAAGGTTCGCGATCTCACAAACGGCTGGAAATCGAACCCACAGTTAACCATCTAACAACGAGAAACAATCACAGAATAGAGGAAAAGGAAGTCTTAGGGCGTCAGCTGCACTTCGTCAGAGCAGAGTGAAGATTTTAGGCCGCGTGCGTGTTGCAATGAATCATTGATCGCATGGAGAGCAAAGCCACCCAGTTTAAAGATAGTCCCAGTATTGCCATATACCGGTAACACAGAAATACCGTGAACTAAACAGTTGATTTTCGTCAGATTTGAGACCACTTTGGCAACAGGCACCGCAAACTCGTCTCCAAGGTCTTCCCAGAGGTTTTCAAAGTGTAGAGGACCCTGGGACGAGGTTTCGGGAGTCGTGTATTTCGCCTGTTAGGCGATTTGCAAGATGGCATCATTCAGGACTAAAACTATCAGAATCCTTCACTTTTCCTTTTTCTCATGCCAACTGGACAATTGTTATTTAAGCCCAACTGTGATTTAAAAATTGAAACAATAAAAGAGAAACGAAATGAATCCATGTAGTTGTAGTCACATGACGGCATCGTGCAAATATTCCGATAGCGAAGACAGGACGTAGGGGGCGTGGTGCTTGCTTAATGTTAAGGTGAAGAAACGACTTTCCAACTGCAGCAAGCTTGCAGCATGCCTACAACTCCCTGTGCAACATCGACAATCTTGTCGCGTCTCTGCTAAGCCAGGTTAAGCCATCGGAAATCGGAAAGCTCGGAAATAACGTGGTTAGATTTTACTGACGTTTTAAGACATCTTTCTTTGAGCTTGTTGCACACGTTTTATTCAACTAACAACTGGGCACCACAAACGCGAACCGAAAACGTTCCCGCGACAGGAATTTGAAACCACTCCTACCGACCTTGTCGCGGTTTTGACTTTTTTAGGCAAACACGTCAAAAGTTACGGATTTTACTTGACAACGGACGCTTTAACTTCCAACGTGCTTGACTTGCTGACAAAAGAGAAGCTAAGTCCGTCATGTGCATAAAACGCAGCAAACTAGCGGATATAAATTGAATAGCTGAAGCGATTCCCAGTTTGTGTTAATTCAATTGCTTTTCATTCGTCTAGAAAACCCTAAATGAGTTCGCACTAACGATGCGATGCAATGCAATGCAATAAATGCAATGCAATACAATAGATCTAAGTGGGTGTAGGGCCAGAATGCAATACAATACAATGCAATAAAATACAGTACAATAAAAGAGAAAACAAAACAATGGCAACGTTGCAAACTTTATTAACGCTCCATTGAAAAGCCTTTCCTGGTATTTTTGTACAAACTTACAAAAAAACGCTTGACTAAAAATTATAATTCGCTCTATAGTCATTTACTGTCGGCTTTTTCGAACTTTCGCTATTTGAAACTATATGTCGTTTCTACTGAGAGTTCGAATTTCAACTGTACGGAAATACAATAAATATGTGTCGCTAAACAGAACTTTTCACACTGGGTTCACGAAAGACAAATAAGTGCTCGGTTGCCGTGGTTTAACGGTAGACACTTTGACTAAAATAACTTTTACTAAATAATGTTCTGGCCACAGCTTTGGTACAGGTGCCAGAGGAAACAGGAGCAAAAGGAAGGATCACCCTTTTGAGGTGCAACGGAGAAAGAGCGAAGCACAGCAGGCTGGAGAAGCTGGAATGTAGCGAAGGAAGCCAGGGAAAGAAAAGCATGGTCAGCCAACGTGGAGGCCTTGTATGCTTTACTTCCGCGAGAAGGGATGGTGATGGTGATGAAGGCGACGAGGTTAATGCAAGTCTCTATCACAATAACGATCAATGGCCGTCGCCCAGAGTACCCTTGTCTTGTTTTACTGACTGAAACCTTTTATAGAGTTTGTCATTTTCTTTAAAGAGACAAGAAAAGGTTTTCTTGACGTAGTACTCTGAATCAATGTTCTCTATGTTGTCGATCACTTCTTGTAAAAGGTGAGCTCTGCCAATATCACAGCCAGGAGCATCGTACTTGAGATGAGTGAAATGAACGTGAAAATGATAATAGGACGGTTGATAATGCACGTAAATACGAAGCTGGTCTGAAGAGACGCTATATTTTTCGTTAATGGCTTCCTGCAAAGAGGAACAACAAAGAAAAAGAGATAAATAGAAACATTTTACAGCATCAACCCCCGTAACTATCAGTGATGAGCGTTGGCCTTTGTTCTACTACTGGCATCATCACCTTTGACCAAAATTAACTTCACTTAAATACAAATTCGGCGGGAGGGAAAAGCCTTTCCAATGATACCCAGATCAGAGCGATTGGATTAACCTCAGCGTGAAATATGCATGAAAATGCTTAGAAATTTGAGTGACTGCTCGTAGGAAAATTGCCCCCAACCACACTTGGCAAGTGAGATATTCTCGTATCGATGATGAAAGAAGAACCAACAGAAAGGTAATATCAATTTGTGATTGATCGTCGCAGTTACACACACAACTTAAGCAGTTGTGAAATTAAAGACTGAAAAAAAATTCAGGCCTGAACGCGATTCGAACCTATGACCTCTGCGATACCGGTGCAGTGCTCTACCGACTGAGCTATCAATCCATCTGGGAGCTATTCACTTTGTGAGTTCGTAATATACCCGTAGAAGTGAAGGATGCAAATGAATATATTAAAGATCATATATTTGAACTGCGGAGAAAGATATGTGTAACTGTGTGTAACTGCGACGATCGATCACAAATTCATATCTTTCTCCGCCGTTCAAATATATGATCTTTCATATATTCATTTGCGGAAAGGCAATAACTGTACAAAGGAAAACGATAAGAAAAGGAGACAAAGGAAAACCAAAACATGTCATAAAATGCGCGACAAGTCAAAAGAAAGGCACGCTTTCGTGTTGAAAATGTGGGAGGCACGGTGGCCTCATGGTTAGCGAACTCCTCTCGAGATTGAGCGGTCTAGGTTCGAGCCCTGGCCGGGGACATTGTATTGTGTTGTGTTCTTGGCCAAGACACCTTACTCTCACAGTGCCTCTCTCCAACCAGGTGTATAAATGAGAATCGGGGAATTTAGTGCTAGGGATAACCCTGCGATAGACTAGCATCCCATCCGTGAGGGGTGGGGGAGGGGGGGGGGGGGGTTTAAATACTCCTAGTTGTTTCATGGTACGGGAACGGAGATAAATCCCGGCCTGAAGGGGCACTTGGCTCGTATGCAGACTTGACCTTTAACTTCCCATTGAAATGCCGCTCAGTGGTGGGACACTCAAACCATGCACCATATATTTTTTTTTTGTGTACTGTCTTTTCTCTTTTCTCGGTCGGACGGAAATACTTCGCTTCGCCTCGAAGGCCTCCTGCACGAGGGGAGAGGCCGCAGGAAAAACCTCTGGTACAGAGAGGTGCCATTCACTGGTCTCGTTGAACTTTGATCAGTTTTATCACACTGGCACGTGAATTCGCGAATAAAGTCTAATCCAGTGAAAAGAGTTTCTAAGAAATTCGAAGTCTTCGCTGTTGTGCCGATTATGTGACGCTAATGTTGTGTGTAATAGTGGATACAGCCTTAGGTCGTAAAATTCATAAAAATTGAAAATTTTCGAAAGAATCTTGACACATTTCACTGTCGAAGACGACAATCTGTCCGTCGGGCCGCGTATTCGTAAGAAGTGCTACAAACTCATCGAAAAATTCGCAGACTGTTGGAGAAGTTGCAAATTTAAAATAATATTACAAAAGTAATCTTGTCCGTTGAAAAGAAGAAGCTACAAACGGTGAGAATACGCGTTCAAAACGCTGCTCGCCTGGTGAAGGAATAAGAAAGGCGCGTGGTTGGCTGTAGCTCATATTGTGTATTCTAATGCAGAGTCCAGGAATTAGTTGAAATAACAAGGATTTCCCGAAATCCGTTGGCAAAAGCGAAAAAATATCCTTGCTGCCTCTCCTCTTTGCTCCGTCGAACGGTTTGATTAACTTCGTCCCCAGGGTCTCTCATCTTACCGTTCCCTGGAGCGAGCGAAGGGGGCGGTAAGATGAGAGACACTGGGAACGAGGTTGAGGTTTGATAACTTTGTCCAGATCTAGCCTCCCACGCAGACGTTCGTAGACCACTTCGTGGCGCGTGACAAGCCTTAAAACGTCTGAGTGGGAGGCTAGTCCAGATCTTTCACAAACCTTTCAGCGCGCGAGCAAACGTCAACCTCAAAATTTGCCATCTCGATTATAACGTCACCAAGAGACAAGCAGATTATTCGAGAAATTTCACAGCTTTCTCAATTGCTAGAAACCAATCACCGTGACTGTCAGATTAGAAAACCCTTTAGGAGTCATTGTCATTGTCATTGTCATTGTCATTGGCTCGGCGCTATGAAAGAAATCACACTCTGTTCCAGAGGTTTTTCGCGCGTGACACACGCAGCCGTTTTTTGGGTCTTCACGCAACGCTTCTCCCCACTAATTGACAATTTACTGATTCGTGATTGGTTTCAGAGCTAACAATAGGCAACGCGTAACTGGTGCATTCTGTAATTTTCACGTGAACTCTAGACAAAGGGAAACAAATGGGGTTCGGGTTTAAGCAGCCGTTAGTGGGGGAGAGGCGTTGCGTGACGGCTGCTCTAGAAAAACCTCTGGCACCCTGGGTATGTCTTTGAGGATTTTCACATGATTACTCTGGCCTGAAAAGAAGCTCAGTCAGACATTTTCCTATTAAAATAACCCCTATAATATGGCCACCTCGTCAATATGATGATCAGATTTTTGTGGACCGTTGGTGACTGAATTAACAGGGTTTCACTGTATGCAGCTTGAGCAAGCCATTGTTATCCTACATGACTCTGACATACTGCCTTGCTGACAAACACCCCTGTGACTTCACTTGATAGATGGGAAATATTGTATATTACAACTGCATTTGAAATATAAATAAATAGTCTATTGTTAATTGTCTGTCTTCTTAGAAATGACAGCCATAGTACTTCTATTAACTCTTCCTGTCCCACCACATTACTTGCTAATATGAAGGCCAGAGTTACAGTGTTAAAACAACCAATATTGTTACCTGTCCTTTTATCAGGATGTTCTTCAAGAGAGGAAGATGTGACTGATTAAGATCTCGAAGAGATTTGATTCCTCTTGCATGGCAAATAGCAACAAGATACATATTCTCCATCTGTTTCTGATTCCATTTCAGATCTGGTAACAAGACAAAGCCTTTCACAGGATCACTGTCTTCAAACACAACACGCTCCACTTCAGCATTCTTCTCTAAAATGTTGTACACCCACTAAAACCAGGGTAAAAGTAGTATTCAGGTGAAAAAGTACAGGGATTTTTGTAGTGAAAGTCACATACTGTGGGTGATACAACTACATATCATGCAATGTACATTGGACTTTGATTGTTTACCATATCCACAATACGTTAATCAAGAGCCATGTTTGCTGTGACCTAATATGCTTACTTCATGGTCACTTGGCGGAATTTGGATATGGCCAATATGTAATTATTACTTATTAAACCTGTATGCATACAAGACCTGATGTATACAAAACCTGTGTGGTCTCTCCAAGGGAATTTTGGCTTGACTTAAACTTGCCAAAATATGAACCATGGATCGACCAAACTTGTCTGATATGCCACCAAAGCATACCAAAAGTATAAGTGCCAAAACCGTATAAGTGTCAAAATGACCAAAAATTTGAATTACCGGTAGCCGACAGTTAGTAACCATAGTAAAAGACTTTCAAATAGCTAAAGCCTTGTTACCTGATCTATTTTTAACATACCTGGATACTGAAGGACTGCTCTTCAATAAATGGCAGGGTGATTGATTTATAATCTGTGGGTGTCTCATACAAGAAATATACATTCTGAGCAGAATACTTATCCAGATGTTTAGCTGTGGCTGGGCAAATAACTGTTCCCTTCAAAGTGTTAAATTGTGCCTGTGGTTGGCATGTGTACTGCTTGTAAATGTCATTGTTAAATTCCATCACTAAACTGGTTTCTGCCGATAACATTTGAGATAAGGTATCTTCTGAGAAGGGTGTTTTCTCCAGAAGAACCACAGCATCAGAATCAGAATTGGCAAATTTTCCTGAGAGCAAAATTAACCATCAGTTTCAGTGGTCTTTCAAGAGTGTCCATAATATGGATATTCAACTATGCCACTTAGGTGTTAATGAGGTTAGACTAAAATTAAAATTGATCGTGGATACCAGAGGTAGTGTGGCCAACTCATTAGAGTACCGGCCTGAAACTGAAAAGCTGAGGGTTCAAATCCCACTCTACCATTAGCTGGTCTAGTTATGGGTAGTGCACAGTTCAACTCCTTAGCTGCACTTCTGAATAGCTCTCTTTTGGGGGGGTGGGGGTTAGGATACAAAATGTCCCATTACCGGTACTAACACCTACATTTGAAAAATCCTCTTGATCTTGGCTGGTATCCCTTTAACAAGTAAGTTAAATAAGTTTAAAGATGCAAATTGAAATGTGAGTCGCTCACCATGTACATAAACAGTCTTAGCTTTAGCATTTTCATTCAAGACTTTGATGAGCTGAAAACCGCGAAAAGTGTGAAGATCGCTGTTATCCTTTCGGTCTTCTTCATTTGTTAGTTTTATCTTCTTCGCTGGGGTTTCTTCTTCGCTGTTTCGGATGGACGCAGCCATGTTGTCTTACACGCGATCCTGTCCTATATCACATCGAAATATCGTCGGTTTTCGGTTCTATTCGATAACAGGGCGGATCGTAGCTTGGTAGCCAGGCACATGGCCTCGGGAATCATCGACCTTGACGGCCATGTTGTGTTTTTGTAGTCGGCACGCCCTCACGGTGCGCCACATAAACCGAGCAATTCGCTGCGAATTGTAAATTTATCTACTTTTAATATACCAGGGTAATCGGATGGGACTTTGTCGAGACATTTAACGTTTGTACCCAGCAAGAAAACAGAACATTGTCAAGTTTTGGGGTGAGCAGGTTGCCGATACTGCCTCGGTAAGGACAGCTTTTGGAAATAAGCTTACATTTCGGAAATATTTAAGTTGAGGTCAGCTTTATAAGCGTATGCTTATGTTGTAAGCGGAGAAATGCCTGTCATTTTTGAGTGTGTAATCACGATGTTTTGATATATCTGTTCCTTTATGGAGCAATTTTTTAAGTAAATGTTGCTGGGGTGAAATTTGGTGTAAAGTACAGTGCAAACTTTCAACGCCGGTCAATGTTATGTTTGCAACATAATTCACATTTTGATCTATCGGTCTTTGATTCAGCAGTTATGGCGAAATATCCTTCGGAATTTAGCGTTTGATAACGTCAATTGGTCCTCTAATGGTTTCTCTTTAATGTCTCTATTTATCGACGTTTTCGACAAAATTTACATGCAGTCACAAGCCCGAGGGATTTTAAGTACGTCATCTCAAGCGAGTAAATATTGCCAACACCGTGAATTTTACGCAATCAAGGGTGCATGCCGAAACAATATTCAAAGGTAATAATTTGATGAAAGATTGTCGTCACACATGTAACTGTTGTTCAGTGGAATTTACATCTCGTGAGGGGCTTTCTTTGGTACATTTTGCAGCACCTTATATTAGCAAGCGTTGCAATTATGTTTTAATGATCATAAATACTAGACTTTTTGCTGTTCACGACTTTAAAATATATATTGGAGAAGTTTTCCAAATGTCTGTAAATTAAATAATTGATGTGGGTATAAATGTAGGAACTATTGAATGTTTTGCATGTTGATCCATTCAGGGCACAGCATTCTGTGATATTTTATCTTCCTTACTATAATATTTGCAATGAGAGTTAACAACTTCAGTTATTTTCTTTAACTTAGCTGACATTCCAATTTAAACCATTTGTTAACTTTAATATTAGTTTGTCATGAACTAATTACTCTGTAATTTGTTTTCTTTTTCCTTTGAGGTGACTTCTTCTGACTTCATTGTCTGTAGTAGATCATTGCATGGAAATCCATCACCTGTAAAAATGTTTTCAAAATCAAATCACCTCACTTTAAAGGTGTCGTGGGCTACAACCCTTACTGACAGCCCTGTTTACTCTGTAGCATAATCTTAGAACTATTTATAGTAAATCCCATTTTCAACACCAAATGTAGTATAGTCTATGATCAGATGCCATGTTGGATAGAACTGATTTCATATAATAACATAACATATAGTAAAGGTTTGCAATGCATGCAGAGGAACAGACACTACACCATGACATGTAGTCCATAGACTACATGTTGGGGGAGCAGGGATGGCGCAGTGGTGATAGCGCTTACCTCTCACCGATGTCTCCTGGGTTCGACCCAGCGTCATGTGGGTTGAGTTTGTTGTTGGTTCTCTTCTCTGTTCTGAGAGGTTTTTTTTCTGGGTTACTCCAATTTTCCCCTCCCCTCAAAAACCAACATTTCCAAATTCCAATTCGATCCTGGAATGCACAGGCATTTTCTGAACATGTTCTTGTGAACTCCTTGGTGTTCCGTGGGTAAATAAATTACATTAGTATATACCACACAAGTGAATAGTGCTTTTCGCGCGTGCTGATTGGCTAGCTCGGAGGTGATTAGCCAAGTAC
>OMLO01001329.1_pt1 | contig 18789 bp, 9 predicted proteins | sample 1674811 | NCBI WGS metagenome assembly OMLO01 (sample SAMN06265003, study PRJEB25207) | coral metagenome | isolation source: Coral host | place: Mexico:La Bocana,Puerto Morelos, Mexico | collected 2008-11-13 | reverse complement strand
GTGGTTTCCAGAGGTCACCTCGCCAACCATAGAAATATATATAAAATTAATTGTATTAGGTAAAAAGGCAAATAAATCGATTGATTGATTGATTGATTGAACATCCTTGGTTTACCACTCGAAAGGGTTGCATAGCTACAGTAGTAAGTATATCAGCCTATCAGTGGGACAAGTAGAGCCTCCAGCAAATGGGAATTGAACCGAAGGTTTCGTACATTGAGTATCATTTTCACAACAAACATGAAATATTGAACCGCTCTGTGGAAACTGCTCAAGTTCTATTGCAGCATTTTTTTATTTATCGGATATGTTTCCTGTACCTGAATTCCTTCCAAATACCTGTGCTCTCCATTTCGCAAACGCTGGCCTTGACACTCGCTGTTAAATTCAATTAAAAAGAAAAATATATATCTATGTAACAAATTATCTATGTAATAAATAAAAATTAACATAAATGGGGCATATACCTTTTGCGTAGCGTACAATCTAAGAATTCTTTCTTATAATAACTCGGTTCGGAGGAGGTTTAAAAAAATAAAAATAAAAATGAAAGCAAAATTTTATCTCTGTTAAATTTGTTTCCTAGCAAAGAAAGGTTATGTTTTATTCGATATCGTTCCCATAATCTGTTTTGTTGCTTTGTCCTCCAAACTGAACACAGATCGATAATGGCATAGTGAATGTATGATACGATCGAAGTTATTATCATTGGCAATGAACCTCGCATTTTGTTCAAATGACGTCATTATTTCTTAATCAAATTTTCTTGCCTTTTGTTTTAAAAATTCTGTGAGCAAAGTTAAAAAGTCTTACCGTTCCTTCAGCGGCGCCAAGAACAATCAAGATCGAAACAACGAGAACGTGTAGTGCAGACATAATACAGGACCAAACTGAGAACAAAATAACAAAACAAAATAACTAAGAACTTAAAATAAGATAAAACTTCTCAGTTACTCTCCGAGTTACTCTATTCACTGTTTAATCAGCGTAATCAAAAAAATGTATGCCTGGTTGTCTCTGTGCTTGAACATCCGAAAAAACTCAGGTTTTAGAATTTGCAACCAACATATCTGACTTGATTATCATGATTATAGTTAAATATTTTTGCCATATATTACTTTTGTCTGGAATTGTTATGGCAGAGGTCAAGCAAATTTCTATATTTATTTATATTTGAATGAACATATTTCAGTGCTTCGTTTGCCTTATTACATTGTACTCGTACTCGATCCAGGCTTTGACGTACATCTATTGCAAAGGATTACAAGCGATATCCGAGACACCAAATTGAATACATTTCTCTGACTTGGGCATAAACAAGAAACATGATTCGAATATATAAAACTAAGTAAGCGAGTATCGTACTCTGATTTTACTTTCGTACTCGGCCTATCGTGGAACAAGGGCTTGCTTACCACTTTCGGCTAGGTGGCAAGATTTTTGTTCCTTGTAATACTGAAATTAGATTTTAAGACTATATATAAATGGTACAACCTTGCGGCTGATAAAAAACATGGGACGGCTGCACAGCATAGAATCCGATTTGCTTAATTCGGACAGAAAGCAAAGTATCATAGTTTAAAGTTTAAAAAAGAAAACTTACGATTTGAGTGGATCGTACCTGAGAGCCTGCTTGCACCCAGCTTAGTGAAGTGTCGGGTATGTTTTGATTGTCTTTTATAATGTTCAGCAATAACCGAATCAATCATGCAAGCAACGCGGTAAAAAACTGCACGACACACGACAATATCCAAAATCATAGCCACGAATCTAGTCGAGCTGGCAGAATAAGAGGCGCCAAACTATTTTTGGGTTTTGCTCATGTCTATTTTCAGTAGTATTTTGGGATGTTTATATGCATAGTTGAATCTGCTTCACATTTCGTAGACCTTGTAAACTTCTATCGAATTATATAGTGCAACCTTTAGATTATGTAATCTTTTTTTTGACAGTTCGTACGAACAAATGTGAAGTTCGTTCTTGTTCTACGAATCGGTATGCAAACTAGCCTCCAATCCTCTCGGATGCGATGCTAGATCATCTACCTCCCCACCCCCACCCTACCACCCCGCATCCCTACTACTAACAAGTTAGTATCAGTATGATTTATTCATTGCTGGCCTATTTCACGATGTAAACAGCCTTCTTTTTTAAAGCTTAAGATTTAGGAATCAAGGCGTATTGTGAAAGAGAAAATTCAGAAACCACTGACAGTGGCTTTGAAGTCTCCCAGACCTGCCACAAAAGACCTCCAGTCTTGCTCCTGTGTCTTCGCCATCTGTTGTAAACACTCCAGGTACTCAGGCTTCCACATCCAGGCGGCACCGACTCCCACGCGCCTTCAATATGTTCAGATATACGCACCTGAATATTTACTAGCCATCCTGCCAGCAGCTCTTACTGTTCAAAACTAACTGAACTGAATGAATTGATCAAAACTATCCAAACGACCTGATTACTGATAAAAAAAGCACAAAACCAGTTTTCGTCTCATGATATACTTGCTCTGTGTTTTAAAAGCTTTTAGAATTTGTATTTAAACAAACAAATGCCATTCGTTGTAAGCAAAAAGCTTTTTAAAAAAAGCGTTGTATGAAGTCACCAGTTTGATTTTAAGACCAGTGGGTTATTCAACACTCGGTAACACAATGCATTTGTTGAAGGGCAGCGGGCATTCCGATATCATTTGGTTCTAATACTGATAAATTGAACGGGCTGTTTGTTGTTATTGTTAGATTATATTGACGCCCAGTTGTAGAAATTCATGTCCTACGCATAATAAATAGTACAAAATATATATATTTTACATTATTCTATCAACTGCACCGTTGCACCGTTGTAACGGGTTTCATCTTCAACTGATAGCTTAATTTAACAGCATAGGAGTGTAGTTCATTGTGTCACTGCATGAACAGTCATAGTTCAAACTGCTGGCGACATAGAAGATTCTAATCAGTATACAAGTCACCGACAGAAGACCCAATATACAATATTAGTATGCGCAGCGCATTTTGTTGATACTCTCATTTTGTTTACCCGAAAAAAGACGATGCTCCATTAGTTCTGAAGCAAAGTAGTGCAACTGTTAGTGAACGCACGAGTGAGTTCGGCAGGTTTTGTTATACATGCAACACAGCTTTTTTTTCTTATCTTTCTGTTTTTGCTCGGAGCTCTATATATGTCAGTCTACAGTCCCCTAGACGCTGGGACACTAAGTGCTCGACTATAAATAGTTTAATGTTGTTGTGTTAATCGTCTACGTTCTCCAATCGACTCGTCCAGTCACTGAGTATTGCGGCTTCAAAGTTTTTTTTCATCATAACTAACCTGTTATTTATGGAGAGTCACAATATCAAAGCCCAGTTTAAAGTTACGCCCAGATGCCATTCTAACTAAAAAGATGCGAATAAACCTTTCAAGAACTGACAACATACTACAAATAGGGGTCTGAAGATGTCGGGAAGTTCTGGTCCAGTCGAGAGATGTTCATCTAGGGGGACATTTTTATCGTTCCAGAAATCCTGATCCAATGAGAATTTAATTTATAATATAATATAACAGTTTCCTATACCCCAGGAGTTTCTTCTTTGTAAAGGTCATTGATCAACTTTAGTTATACACACAACTGACTTAATTGTGAAATTAAAGCCTAACAAAGAAATTCAGGCCTGAACAAGATTCTAATCCATGACCTCTGTGATACCGGTGCAGTACTCTACCAACTGAGCTATCAAGCCAGTGTAGTAATTACACGCAGCTGTCGCGAAGAGCGCGAAAACCTGTGTGAACGAGTTACCATTGGTTATCATTGGAACGAGTTATCATTGGTTTTGGTTTCACTTCTGATTGGATGAAAATGTGGCGCGAGTGTTTTTTTTAAGCCAATCGTATACACTTACCGTGCGTAGGTTCAGTTTTAGTTGAAATACTTTCATAGGCCATTCTATCACGAGAGGTTTACCATGAATGACTAAAATGTTTGATTGAAAACACAATACAGTCCACGAAGTTGTCCGGTCACCCATAAACTTAACGCCACGATGCATTTCAGAGAACGGGCGAAATTCTGAACATTTCTTTTGCATGCGAGTCGATCGGTAGTACGCGTTTTATCTTTCAAAAAAATATTTTTTGAATTCAACATTTGTAAAGAAGGCAGACGCTATAGGAAGTGACGCGCTTAGCAGAAACTGTGTTTTTGTGTCACAAGCGTGAATGGTTCACTGGTATCACAAAACAGGATAACAACTGCGTTCTTTCTTGCATGAAGGTCCCAGCAGTGAACTGTTTTAAACTGACTCAACATAAGCAAACAGTAGATAATTGTTATAAATTACAAACAAAATCATGGTAATAATTTGATTTATAGCGATAGGTATCGAAATTTCTGTAATGTGTGATGAACAGATTCAAGCGTTATTATCCTCTCGATGTACCCAGCGGCCTCCAGAGATATTTCAGTGATTAAACTTCCCTAAAGCGTTAACATTGCCGTTACCTCATTGAAAAAGCGTTTGAGTGTGATTTCTCTGACAGTAAAAGGCAAAAATATCAACAGTTCCACCTTGCTTAAAATCTACTAGGCTTTGTTCAGTGAGTGGATAACTACAAACCTCAAAAAGTCTTCAACTGTGTGTTGGAGTTCTTTTAGCTTCTCCTGCCTTAGGAGAATGAAGATAGTTTTTGAATACATCGCTGTTAAAACTCCGTTTGTATCTACGTGGTCCTTCAAGTTTATTTAATTTTCATTGGATAGAACAGTCGCGTAGCCTAGTTTCGTGTTTTAGCAGTGAAACCATCTTAAAGAATTTGGTAATTAAAAAGCAAGCCCTGAACGGTTTCATTAGCCATAAATGATCATCCGGGGGGGGGGGGGGTTCTCAGGTATATAGGTATGTGCCGCCCAGGAGGGTATGGTTATTGAGCCGTTTTGGTCTGAAATCGGATATAGATTGTGAACATTTTGGTCTGAAATTGGCAATGGTCATCGGGAACGTTCACAAAAGCTTATTAACTTATTTTTCTGTCTAGCAACCGGGGCGAGTAACTGGTGAGAGAGAAGAGAAATAGAGAAAATAATTCATTCCAGCTAAATTTTACATATTCATCTTTGTTACCTTGACTTCCGTCCAGCACTGATGCATATGCTATGCTTAATCACGTACAAGGTCAGGTCTGAAAACGGGTATGGATTTTTGAGGCCAGGTCTGAAAATGGGTATGGGAAATTTTTTTGGTCTGATATTGGGTCTGGATTTGGAGATGCGGGCGGCACACCCCCACCAAAAATGCCAAGGAGTACCCCCGCGTGATCATAAACCATTAAGACTTCCTGTTTGTTATATCATAACAATTTTATTAAATGTTGACTTACTGTGACTTACTGTGCCATGATAACACATAAGTTCAATGTTATTCAATTTTCATTGGATAGTACGTTCGCGTCGCCTAGTCTCGCATTTTGGCAGTAAAACTATCCTTAAGAATTTGGTAATGAAAAAGCAAGCCCTGGACGCTTTCAATTAGCCACAAATCCCAAACCAATAACACCACATCTTAACTGACGACTTCTTTTTTCACTGAGCAGGTTTTAATGGCGGCCTCGAGTAAACTATACAACGCTGCAGCACATCAATTGCATTTTTTAAGACTTCCTGTTTGTTATATCATAACAATTTTATTAAATGTTGACTTTTTGTGCCATGATGACACTTAAGTTCAACATAAACCGGTCTCTTCAAATGAATATTTGATAGCGTTAATTAGTGTTTTGACAGCGTTTTTTCCCATCAGAAGTTTTTTTTTATTACGTCAAAGCTTTTTTTTTTAAATTTCAAGGTGATATGTTTTTTATTTTTTTTTATTATTATTGACCTTCTCTTTCAAAAGTTTCAATGTTAGCGGGAGTTAATATGAGACGTGGCTGGAGTGGTAAATGACAAGCGAATTGACCGTCAAAAAATTAACATGAAATTATCTTCCTGTTTTAAGTGGCAACTCGATTCCAAGTTCAAAGATGTTTTCTTCTTTGTGTCTGTTACTAGGAAGTTCAAGAAGTCAAGAAGCTCCAAGAACTTAGTTCCCAGATTCCACGCTATTTTTGTGCATTAGCCTCGTTTCATTCCTCCCCGAGCACGAAAAGGAAAGACTGACTGTAAACACAAAATGAAAGTAATAGGACGTAGAGGCTCGATGCAGAAGTAATATTTTCATTTTGACTGAAAGGTGTTCACACGTAAAATAAAAAAAAGACCTAGAAACGGCCAATAATAAGTGAAGGGAACAAGTGCTCTCAGTTGCACTTAAAAGCAAAAACAAACTAAGTGCCTTTCACGTTTGAGGCAAAATTACTTTTGGAACTCTCTAACAGAGATTACATTTTATTAAACTAGAGAAAGAAAATAAACAAAGATTTTAAATGACTGCTGAAGCAATAAATAGGAGATTCTATAAAGGAAATTTTAAATCAAATTGCAGCCGTTTTGATTAGCTGTTCCAGTTGACGGTTAAGTTGACGCTTAAATATACACCCGGGGCATTCGCGCGCTAGAAGTTGGCAGTAAACCACATTACTGAAATCGACCAGGCGTGGCTTACGGAATTGGAGCTGGTTGATAAACGATTTGCTAATGTACCGTTAAACTGAAATGAATATCTAAATTAGACTTGTTGTGCAATATTTAGGCAATTGCAGTGGCAAAGCGAAACTGACAGTGTTTTGCTAATCTGAATACGGCTTGCTTAAAGATAAGCGAGTAATTATTTGGTCGAGAGAATAGTTAATTACCCAATCACTTAGACGAGATGGTGTCCTTAGTGTATGGAAGAGATATTTCACTTGTGCGCGGATTAAAACCTCAAGTCGCGATTTAGGCGACAACTAAGCAACTGATGGAATGTTCCACCCCCTCAAGAATCTCAGATCATTTAGTGCAAGAGAAGTAAACTATTTTAAGTGAAGATAGATAGGGCACCCGGCTTTTGGCCTTACAAACTATCCGCTAGTCGTCCAAACTTTCGCGTTTTTCGCTGATTGCTGAATGTCCCATTCAGCATCACAATTTACATGATTGATAGCATTTGTGCCCATGAATAACTTTAAATCGATCCAATTTGATCTTCACAATTAATTCTAGGATAACTGTACCCAAATGCAAAAGCACCTCCTATGAATTTCACCGTGTTAAGACTTTGCGCGCGCTGTCATTGTAAGCTACATTTTGGCGCTAGTTATCACGAAGTTACTCGGCAAAATTACATTAGCAATGTTCTCACCAGGTTGGCCTGAGAGATTTTGGACCACAGATATTTTCTGCGCGTCCAGGCTGCACTGAGAAGAAGGTAAATTAAGGGCTAATTAAAGCGTGCAGAATAATATCAAGCTTAGAAACTCACGTACAAGAAGACGACGGCTTCAAAAACCTTCTCAGTGAAGCTGTGAACGGCCACTAAATTGAATGATTCATCTGTGTTTGCGCGCTTTCTTTTATAACTGTGATCACTCGGGCAAGACAATTGCATCCTGTCATAATCCTGGATGTGTCATTAATCATTATCGGACGCATATGGCCTTATGTGTCATTAAATAAATCATTCCAAGATAAGAATTTACCGCGTTACTGTAATTGTTTTTTCAAAATGACACGAGATGGCGCCAAAATTATAAACGCTGAATTTCACCTTGCCCCAGTTGTTCAAAAGATGGAAAACGCCATCCACCAGATAAATCGCAAACCAGCAGATGAGTTTCAACAAAACAAACCGTGCTATCCTCTGGATAGTGATTTATCCGGTGAATAGCATTATCCGCCTTTTGAACAACCCGGGTCTGAACTTTTAGTTCTGTGGACAAGTCTGATAACTTTTCTGATCACATTCATACGGAATGGTTCTCGGACATAATTTAAAAGCTACAGTCTGGGATGTTTACAGTCTGTTTGGACTAGGACGTTTAATTTCCCAAAGTTTTGCTTCGCCAACAATAATGATTGAAATTCAGTCACATTTGCGAAATAAAAAAAAGAATAAAAGATAACCAACCGCGCTAAGTGCCACAGTGTCGTCCGTAAAGTTATGTCAAAGTCATCAGTCATTATGGGTTATTGACCAAGCGTGAGGTCAAGATGGCTGGATATTGGCGAAGTTCTTTGGTTGGCTACCCGAGCGGGCAAGATAGCTCCATCCTGTCCGCTCGGGTAACCAACCAAGGCGAGAGATTCGGTTCATCTTGCCCGCTCGCGGAGCTAGTTGTATAATATGGTTAGTTAAGGCTCATTCAGACATGTTTTGGGGTGAGTGGGGGGGGGGGGGGGGGTATTCCCTTAAATGGGTTATATAAGCGTGTGCGGCCCCAAAGGGTGTGGTTCTTGAGCTGTTTTGGTTTGTAATAGTATGCGTTTTTCACTCTGGCTTGGTATTGGAGACTTTGTTTACAAGAAACTGATTTTTTCTTCGATAACATTGGCAAGTTTGTAGCCCTTCTCAAATGTTTATGCAAATGAAGTGATTTCGGCCCAACTGCGGTCATGTAATTGTAGTTGGTTTCAAGGATTACGCTGCAAACCCCCACAGAAACTTTGGGAAGTATATCCTCCCCCCCCACCCCCCGAGAGACATGTTTTGAGATTAGAGTGTTAGTTATAGACCATGAGCAATGGAAAATTAACCAAAAAAACAAAATTAACAAATAAATTTAGTTTAGATCCACTGTCTGTCTGAACACTGAAAACAAGTGCATGTTGCCACCATGAGCACAGACAGAACATGTGTTTGAGTGACTAGAGTATAAAACAATTGACAGTACTGAATAGTTAGAGATCAATTAAGCGTATAAAACCGACATTTTAGAAACCGCAGCCAACAAACAAACAGCTTAAAACGAAAAGAGGCGCGCTGAATATTTTATCGCATAATTTAATACATTTGCTTTTCATAATATAAGTCCAGAATACCAATATCATACGCTATTCGCACAAGTGCTTAGGTTGTTGCTTAGGTTGTGCAACTGTGCGTGAATCATAATTATACATCCTAAAATAATGATTAATCAAAATTATTATTGCTTATTTAATATATCGATATGCTTAATTTTCCCGGAAACGTTTTAAATATAATGATGCTGGCTTCGACCCGCGACATCTTTCAGATAAATCAATATGAGGTAAATTATGCGGCGCTGCCTGAGTGCGCGCTTTTTAGAGACCTTGGCTCTGTTGATCGACATCAACTTCCCTCCTTAAATGGATTTGTCCTTGGTAATCTCCAGTTCTGTTACCTTGTCTCACTGTACCCCGTGAAAGAATATCTGATATGTGTTTTGGATTCAATAGCCGACTCGCTCGCGCGGGTAAGTTGCTCCCAGGCTACTGGAAACATTATTCAACAGATTATTAGGGAATTATGAAGAGCCCTACAGAGTTATCATCAAATAATAAGATGTACAATTATGTTTCACGCACAGGTGCACAAACTAAGCACTTATGCGAATAGCAAAGTCTTGATATTTGCATTCTTGACGTAGGGAAACAAATGTAGTAAATTATGCGATGTAATATTCAGCGCGCTCTTTTCATGCTAGACTGTTTGTTTGTAGGCTGCGGTTTCTAAAATTTCGGTCTTTTACGCTTAATTGACCTCTAACTGTTTCATTGTTAATGTTTTATGCTCTAGTCATAACCAATCAATCTTATTCGAATCATAGCAGTGGTTCCTACTGCTTACTGGTGTGGACGGTGTGCAGACATTTCAAAACGACGAGCACTTCACGTCTCGCAACACTAACCGCTTTTACTTTTGTTGTATGCATTGTGCGAAATCCTACTCCAACTTCAAAGCTTTGGACCACTATCAGACCTATCATAACAAATTGACTTCTACTCTTCCCTCAGGAATGACGCGAAAAGTCACTTCTAACTCTGTCCGCGATCCTTTGGACCTCGAGAGGTTTCTCATCTCTTTGAGCCTCAATGGCATCTAATGGAAGAATCACTACCCCTGCTTTGTTAGCCATAGGGAGAGATCTCGAAAACCCAGCTGCAAACCGCCCAAATAAAGCAGAACAATTACCGGCTCAGAGCGTTATCGCGGTAAGCTCGCGATACCATCAACAACTTCACAAGCAAATTCTAATCTCGTTGGTTCGTTTGCCAGAATTAACTATCCGATGAAACTGGGCGAAGGAAGAAATCCCTTTGAAGGAAACTGTAGGAGTGTCGTTTTGATACCGGAGGGTAATATTTCCAAACGAAAATGGAGGTTCGGAATATGAACAGAGACCTTTTACAAGAAAGATGAAAGAATTAGTACAGTCAGGCTGCATACCAAGAGGCGGAATGATCAAAAAACTACACTCATTAGAAGTTCTGAAAGAAGAAAAATGTTTTCAATTATCTCCTCCATTAGATTCCAGCTGAAGAGGTGGGAAGCCCATCGAAGTCCAAAGGCCAAAGAATCGCTAAGAAAGTAAAATAACTTTCGTTGGGAAGAACTTTGAAAAATTCAAGAGGAAGTGTTAACCAAACAATGTTCCCTCTCCTGCCTTCAAAATCTTAATTTATGATTTTCCTAACGAAAACCTTTTTTTTTAAGCTAGCTTTCAATGTAACAAAAGGGGAGGGAACCATTTTCTGCAACTTCGTTTGGCATGGTGCATCGCTTGAAATTAATTACTAACAAAACTTACAGTATTGTAATCTTCTTTCCTTCTTCTTTGTTCCTCGTCTAGTCTGTGTTCGTCTTCGGTTAAAGCCAAGCCTCTAAAACCTGCAAATTAAATAATGTTTGGGTGGAGAATTGAATGTCATCTGTCGCTGGCTGTCGCCGTTTAAGATTTTTTGCAAAAATGGTCTGATTATATAGTGCCTAATAACTTTACAAGCCTGCTAAAGCAAAGTTGAGTGTTTAAAGTAGAAAGGAAAACCATTTTCTTAAAGGAAAATAACGAAGTATAATATTGATTCAATATATTATTGATATAACTAATGGCAAGACGCAAAGCTATGTTTGCACTTAAGAGCTAGGTAAGGAGACAAAACAAGGTCATTTGAATAACTAAAGAACACTGTTATTACAAAAGAATAGCATTCGTGCCAGAATAGCTATTGTTGATTCAACTAATGGAAGACACAAAGTTGTATTGTATACATCTGTACTGCAAGAAAACAAAACCTGATCATTTGAGATCATTCGCTCATTGTTGTGGAGCCAAATATTTGGAAATCTTGTTTCTACTGAAGAAAGTTAGTTTTGGCAAGCCAAGGTTAACTCACACATGTGAAACACTCCATTCTTGAACACCTCTTCCGGTTTCCTTAGGAACATTTTACTCTCGGCGGAACTTCGTGTTCGACGCTCACCTGTGTAAATGTTTGTATCGTTCTTGCAACCTTGACTTCTTCCTCCCCTTGATAGATTCAAAGTTAGTTGTTGCTAAATATTATTCTATTTTTCTTATTTTCAATTGATTAATCTCTGCTTGCTTTATCAAGTCAGCTGCATTCTTTAAGGACTTACATTCGAGTACTTTGTTTTGTACAACTAAGCGTAGCTAGAGTTAGAATAAAACAAGAATGGAAGACGTAGATAAGTAAAGACTTACGTTAGTTCAAGTCTCAGAGTTCCGATACCTGTTGTTAAAGGAAAGCGAGTTCTAGATCAGTCCCCTACGTAATAAACAAGAAAATCTTTTATTTTACAAATGAAAATCATTTACGACTACTGCTTGAGAGACATAATGTCGTGATAACATTTATATGCGAAGAGTGAAAGACAGCGCCTGGACGTCAGTTGAAACCGCCTAATAAGTTAGAAAATAGTTACTTTACAGATATTGAATCAACTGTTTATTAATTCGACAAATGGAAACACGGAAAGTTGTGTTTCAGTAACATCCATCAAGCGAATCAGGAGGCAGGGAGTGAACTATAAGTTATCTGAGACTATCAAATGCTGAACATTGCTAATGCATTCTAACACGGTTTTTGACCTGCAGTGGAGGCGTTTTCCGTGTGTTCACGAATTATAGCGGTATAAACTCGCGATCGAGTAGCCTAACACCCTCTCCCTAGGACACCTCTTCGTCTCTCCCCATGCAAGCCCTCTTCCGCGTTTGAATCCAAGATGGCGCTCGCTCGGTCAAAATGCGCTCGATCGCTTGCCAAAATACGCCTGTGTTGTAGGATACGGGGATTTGTTCGCACAATCTGATTATTAGTCAGTTATATCTTATCTAACCTCCATTACTTGGCAATTGAAAGGTCTCTGCGGAGTCCCGTGCATTAAAAGATGTCTTGGCAGAAAACCTTTAAAGAAGGACGCTCATGCTGGCCGCATGAAACCATAAATCTTTATGTTTTAATCATAAAGTGACCCTATTAGTTCGAAATTGGTAAACGCAAAATTAACCGGCTTTCACATAATAGTGGGGAAGGTTTGTATTGAATCTGGTTATGGGCTGGTAGGTATATTCCCCTTTTTCATCAAACCTAAGTTGCTCATATATTAAACAGGCCTTTTAGGGGGGCAGGGATGGAACAATGGTGAGAGCACTCACTTCCCACCAATGAGACCTGGGCTCGATAGTGTTAAGTAAGCTTTTCTAACTCTTTTTCCAAGGTCCATCAAGGTCCATCAAGGTCCATCAAGGTCCATCTTCGGGTTTTCCGGTTTCCCTCCCTCCTAAAAATCCAACATTTTCAAGTTCCAAATCGACCAGAATAGAGGAAGCACATGAAAATCAGCTAAGGCGGATGTCAGGCTTCCTCACCAAATTCTGTCAGTAATTTGAGTGGATGTCAAAATAATCTGCTGCTGTACTGTTCTGTTTAACTCTTTTACTCTTTAAGTGGTTTGCCGGTGTACACATTTGTTGTTTGTAAGCAGAAGGTAGCACTTTAAACCATTAAGTAAACTGTCAATTGGGAAAACATTTACTTAAAGGAAAAAATCAAATTTGACTACGATTATTTACTCAGCTAAAAGAACGATACAAAGTATTGTTGCAGGCGTTACGAGAAAACAAAACGAGATAATGGAGCAAGAAGAAAACAATTAGCTTTATAACACGTTACGGTGGCCAATTTACATTTTCAACTTAGTTGATATAACCAAATTACCTTGTTACCGCCACCGACGCAGCACCACAGTTTCTTTAGAAACTTTCACCCTTTATTAAAATAGCAGACAGGTTTGTATCAAAGCAAGATCGCCGCCTCACATGCATTTAAAGGCCAGTTGTGGGCACTCAACTGTAAAATGATTTATTATCGTTTTCCCGATTCTCTAAATGGTTTGACTAGTCACCTTTTGTATATTACAATAATGTTTACCGGTCACTTAACAGCTTTTTTTTTTTAAAAAAAAACACTTCTAGAAAGAACAGGACCGCACCCGAGGTCGGCATTCAGTTCTCTCAATGAACGACCGGTTTGATCAATACCGGGAGGAAGCCTGGTATAGGACATATAATAACTAATAGCTTGGCAGACTGCGCAAACTACTCAGCAAGCTACAAAGACTGATAACAGTGAGCTGTGACTGTGCTTTATACATGATGATCCTAAATAGATTTAAGCTTACTTCTACTATTTAGTGATTGCGTTTTCTGTTCAGTGTTGAATCAATACAAAATATTACACGTTTCCTGATTTAAATGCCAGCTGGTTAGCATTACAACAGCTAGATTTACACAACAAAACCATTGGGGTCTTTCAGAAACAAGATCACCAGGTCACCGAGCAAACAACTGCAAAGTAGTCAGGAAAAATGTGTTAAAGTGGGAATAAAAAATGTTATTCATACTTAAGTTGCAGGATAACGAACGAGATCATTTAATAATAAGAAAACAAGCATTTACTGAAAAGGAAAGAAAAAACGATTCGCAACTTCAGGAGCACCACTCTATATCAGGCCTGCATCAAAAGAGATTTCATGTTGCTGGTCTTTATCGTTGTAATCATAACTGTAACAAAATTCTCGAATTTGTTTGGAAAAGCGACGCCACCAATATCTCGCTATAGAACTCAAACATTACATATGATAGATCTTTTAGCAGCAGCTTAAACCTGTACGATGCTACAGAAGGACCAATGTTACTTGACCGTTTACTGCGCTAGCCTTGAATTTCGAGGTTGTTTTTGCCATCCAAAGCTTATCGCAAACATCCAGTGTATTTGCAAGGCCAAAACGTTATAAATAATTAAAAAGGATTAGTAGATGGTAACTTGAATTGTTATCGCGAACGAGGGGGGCTGCGATCATTGAACTGGCATTCTATTGAAGACAGACTAAAATTGAACGACGCATCTGTGGTCACTAGTGCATTAAACACCTTGCCCCGGGCTACCTCGCAAATAAGTTACGTTCCCACGTCCACGATAGACAAACTAGATCACCTAACACATTGGACATACCCCTTTGCTGCTTATCAACTTATCAGGGACGGCTCTTTCTTCTACGGCAAGAGCAAAACTTTGGAACACAATCTTGAAAAAATGTCCCACGAACTCTTAAAAAGCGTTGTAATGTAATATTTTAGTAAGTTGAATGCAATATCTTTTCTTATTTATTGTTTTTATTGCTATTGTAATATTTTAATACGTGTATTTTAATTGGTTTTAAATTTGTATTTTTTATATTGTAGCTGAAAAATCCACTTAGGGAGCTTCAATAAAGTTTGTATATATTTGTTTGTGTATTCTTATGTATACATAGTATAAAGACTGAATTTTATTTTCTACAAATAGTGTGGCAGGGCACCAAGGTAAAGACAAGTGATACGAAGCCTTTTAGTTTTATCAATCCCACGACTCTCGGAACTACCGTGCTATCTCCGGACCCGGAACAGCGATGGGGAAAGGCTGCTAAAACCGCAAACTGAAACATGGTCTAGGACATTACTTTGGGAACTTTAATTTGACTTCTAATAGTTTGTGAAACTGGTCAAAGTTGTTCAACGGATGGATAACGCTATCCACCAGATAAATCGTTATCCAGCGGATCAGTGTTAACAACCCAACCTTAGCCAGGTCTCGGTCAGTGGGAACAATCGAAAAAGCGGGTGGGCGACGAGCGAAAAAGGCCCTCTTTTTTTCTTCCCGCTGATTCTGCTCGTCGCCCGCCCCCACTACTGACCGAGACCGCCTGGAACTGGGCCGGAAGTGATTCGAGCCTCGGGGAGACTAGGGAGAGACTCCGTTCTCAAAACGAAAAAATTGAGGCGCTAAGAAGATTCTTCAACTCTTGAGCTACAAAATGTCACTTTTAGCGATAAAATACCATCGTGGACATCTCGAAATCTTAAACCAACTTGTCTTACCTCACAAGTCAGTTTACGAGGAAATAAGAGGCGTTGAAGATGGCTGGCAAGCTATAAGGACAATGAAGGTAAGCAAAGTCAGCTGAGCTCCAGTTGCTTATTACATGTAAATTTAAACTGACCTTAAAATTAAATTTACTCATTTAAAAATTTGTTAGATCTTGTCTGACTTTCAAATTAATGGCGAATTTAGTTGACATAGAACTGAGAAAATGTTCAACTTCTTTTACTGTAATTTAATGTGCAGAAGCATATAAATGAAAATAATTTATACTTTTCCACGTGTCACCCTGCTGACGTTTGCAGAACTGAGCCGGAACGTTTTGAAACGTTTTTGGTACGTTCCAAAACGTTTCGGTTCACGAATTGCTACTGCAGTGCTCGTGTGTTTACGAAAGTAAGTACAGAAATACTCTCCAAGTATCAGAATCCGAAATTACTTGAAGTTCAATTTGGCAACAACTACTAGTAGTATTCATGTAATTAGTTATGACTTCCAGCAGTATTTGTCCTAAAGGCTCTCAAGAATTTTGTTACTTGTGTGCAAAGCAAGGGGTTACAAGCAAACTTGTACAATTCCATGTAAACCTCAAGGAAGCTATTTTACTGTGTGTCAACCAAGGTTGTGTCTATCTTCTAGGTTCAGGAGACATTTCTAGTTTTATCGTTCAAAACACGATCAAAGAAACTTCTTCTGAAGTGGAATTGAAACCGGTTTTTACTCCAACCGATGATGGGGTAAGAAAGAGCGACAAGAAGCTTAGAGAAAGCAGACATCACTTTTTGACATTTAAAAGTGCTACTGAGGAGCAAACAAAGAGTTCTACAAACTCGATGTTAACTCAGTTAATTCCAGAGATGGTTAACACAGGTGGACCTTCCCATTCTGTTCAAAAGAACAAAAAGTTTGTATGCCGTGTGAGAAGATCAACGAAAACTGTGTTTGAACCTTATATTCCAAGAAGAAAAAGCTCTTGTTATTTTCTGTTGACACGAGATAATGCATGTAACTAAGAGTGCTTGTCATTACCAGTGGATTTAGAACAAAGCTACAAAAAACTTACCAATCATGAAGAAAAGTTTGTCATGGATATTGTGTTGAACAACTGATCATGATCAGTGATAATGGTTTAGCAAGTTCTTTATTTTGGTAACATATTTATTATAAGTTGTCTGTCATTTTATTCAACTTCTTAGGGTTAGGGTTTTATTCAACTTCTGTACATATCATAAAGTAAGTAACATCGTGTTGGCTGAAAGAGTTAATTATTGGCATGTGCAGAGGAATTCCCATAGGAATAAAGAGTTTTTCACAGGATCATTTGGGTGTGTAATAAAATCCTTTGGCCAAGACTCAAAGGCAACAATATGTACAAGTCAAAGAGTGATACTAGTAGACAAAATCCCTTTCTCTCCCTTAAAATCCAGGCATAGAGCAAAATAATCTGGTTTGAAATGCTTAGAACAGACCACCAAACTCACTATGCACATTTTGCTTTCTGACAGCCAATATGTTTCTTTTCTTCAGGACAATCATCTATCCCTAAAATGGTATGGTCTATATTGCAACATGCCCCAAAAATGCACCTGACTTGCATTTTTTTAACTTTTTTCCCAGCCGTTCCCACAAAAATGTGTAAACATGTGAAATGCAGAATCATTGTGTTCTTGATTTGTGCACTTTTTGATTGTGTTCCTCATGAGAAGTATTGTTGTTGTAGGTTCGTGGAGCTCCTGCAATTGCTATTGTTGGCTCATTGAGCTTAGTGATAGAGATTCTACCAAGGTCATTTAGTTCTACAGAGGAACTGGAAAACTTTGTCACAGAGAAGTTACAGTATCTTACGAAGGCAAGACCAACGGCTGTGAATATTATGGAAGCCTCCAAGCATCTGATATCATTTGTTAAGGATTTATCATTAAAAACAAAGGATACCGAAACTGTCAAGATGGAACTAGTTAAAGAAATTGAAGGGATGCTGGCTAATGATATTAGTAATAACCAAGCTATCGGGAGGTTTGGAGCAGCACATATGTTACAACAAGCAGGTATCGATAAGCTGAAGGTTCTCACTCACTGTAACACCGGTTCACTAGCAACAGCTGGCTATGGGACTGCTCTGGGGGTAATTAGAAGCTTATCAGAACAAAAACATCTTGATCGTGTGTTCTGCACTGAAACCAGGCCCTACAACCAGGGATCAAGACTAACAGCCTATGAGCTAGTTTTTGATAAGATTCCTGCTACTCTCGTAACAGACTCAATGGTATCAATGCTCATGAAAACAAAAGGAATACATGCAGTCATTGTAGGTGCTGACAGAGTGGTTGCCAATGGTGACACAGCAAATAAGATTGGAACATATCAGATAGCTATAGCTGGTAAGTGTATTTCCCAGACAGTAAAATGTATTTTTTTAACACTGTTGCCTTTTAATGATTGTCATCTTTGGTTGGTTCCAAGTTTTGGCATTTAACTTGAGCCATTAGGCAAAAGAAGGCACACATGAGTGCCTGCACATATGTAATTAACATAATGCCGGTATACAATGTAAGAGATTACTCTCGAAATAAGCTCACTAACAAAACAAATGCTTCAATGTTTTCTCTCAAATGAGCATGGTGACCTATATTTCTTATTACATAAATTTGGTGAAAACATCGTAAGGAAAAAAAGGTACAGCTACACTGTAACAGAGAGCAAATGTGCAAATTATGACCTTGAAAATAATGACTGGAGGAATGTTTTAATTGTGTGATTTTTCTGTAAATTGTATATTAAACTGTCCCAAGTGCCCAAGACTTTCTGCCTATCAAAATTTTTTAAACTGCTGCAGCAGCCATCAATAAAAAAAATCCCCTTGTGGAATTTTGTGGAAAGGTGTCCTGGAGCCCCTCACGCATGTATGTAGAGACCATAAAATCTCAAAGGAAAACAATGTTCTAATCCAAGTACATGTAATAGTAATATGATAGGGTTCCTCATTGTTTTATGAGATCGTCTTAAATAGGCGTTTGAGAAAGCAATTGCTCCCATTCCACCATTGGTTCCAATAACTAGGGGAGTGAAAGATCTCATTTCAACATCAAGCACTCTCTGTTGGTACTTCCACTTTTTCTCCTCCTCCTGTTCCTTAAAGATTGTGGATGTTGCTTTGCCCTGGTTGCACTTGGAGTTAACATGCATTACTCTCACATTGAAAAATGCTGTAACCCCTCAAGACCAAAAGCCTCCTGCCTTCATGTCCAGTCTTGCCTCCGAACTTGTCACTGCACTCCTGAGGTTGAGTTGCTCATTATTTAGTGCAAACCTTACTAAGAAATGAGTTAAGTAAGTTGTAAATGCTTTTGTGCCTCTGGGCCATGAACCCTATCTTTTTGCATGACAAGGCATGGCTGATCAGGGCTCGAAAAAACCCCCGTCCGGTCGTCCGGGACAAGTACATTTTCCCTTCGGGCAAGTAACTTTCTCTCCTT
>OMLO01001328.1_pt1 | contig 18807 bp, 12 predicted proteins | sample 1674811 | NCBI WGS metagenome assembly OMLO01 (sample SAMN06265003, study PRJEB25207) | coral metagenome | isolation source: Coral host | place: Mexico:La Bocana,Puerto Morelos, Mexico | collected 2008-11-13 | reverse complement strand
GTTCTTCGGAACTGAATTTTCTTTTATCATGTTTATCTCCTCCTCGGTTACATTGACAAAACGCGAGGCAGCCATTTCGAAATTTAGCGCCCTGCTATAATCACCTCGCGCGAGGTGATTATAGCGAGATAGTACGTCATTCTCGACCAATCAGAACGCGCGCATCTCTATAATCACCTGAGCAATTATACTAAGAACTATTAATGTTTGTAAGCAGAGGCAGCAACAAAAAAAACTAGGGGAGCAGCAGTAGAACAGTGGTTGAGAGTGCTAATCTTCCAACAATCAGCCTGGGTTTGTATCCTGGACCTGGCATCAGAACAGGGATTGTTTGATTTTGTTTCTCTAAGTTCTCTGGTTTTCATCCCTCCACAGAAACAAACACTTCTAAATTCCAATTTGATGTGGAAAACATGTATAGTTGATAAAGAGGTTCTCCGTGGGACGTGCCACTTCAAATTCTAGTTTATCTGTACTAATATATTTTTCGTTTAATTTCTTTGTCAAAATTTTGGGTTTTGTGAACATAAGGATCTCAGACATGACTACAAAACTGACCTGGTCTTTAGAATTGAAGTTCCGCTGTATATGTGAGTGCATTTGAAGTCTTGAGCATTCTTTGACGATGACAAGGTCAGTGAAACCATCTCCCAAATGGCAGCTGGGCGAAGGACCATCTGGTGATATTTCACATATGTTGGGAAGTGTGTAAAAATTCACTCCAATAACACGAGAGTGAAATGATTTCCATTCTGTTGATAAAATTATTGATATAATTATAAATATTTCAAGGTGCATCAAAAGGAAGCAAAGTGTCACTTCTCAACATGCAAACCTTGCACAATAATAAATTACAATGTACATCAATAGAAAGTTATATTTCACAGCTTGTAAGAATGGAAATAGAAAAACTAATATATTAATTTAAATACCTGTACCTTGGTTTTGTTCATTTTCGCTACCATCATCTTCTTTATTACACACTTCACACCTAAATTTAAGAATTCCAGTTGATGTTAATTAGAAGACAATTCTGAAGTGGCGTGACACGCAAATAATGTGCACATGCACAGAAACATTTTGAGTTTAAGTTTCGTATACGTTTATTGCATGTACAAATTTAAGTGTGGTGAACATTTAAGGGGAGAGTTTTAGACAGTTTGGAGTGAGCAGTTGTTGTGCCTTTTAGAGAGTTCTGTTCCATTTAGAGTTTCCCATATTACTGATTTTGAAGTGTTTTGGTCAAGTACTATTTACCACTCACAAATACTGCTGAAAACAGTCATGTGTCTCTCATAGAAGGTTAAACCCTAATCCTCCCCCATCCCATTGACAAAAAACTCCCACTGAGCATCAAACTATCCTCAAAACTAATTGACTTTTAAGTCTCCTTAGCAGGAGAGTTTCAATAATCCTTAAGGTGGCTATGGATATTTCCTGGGAGAAAACATTAAATAAACATGACTGTACTTACCCTGTTCTACACCTGGTGTTATCTCTTGGATGGTGTTCAGGAAAAGGACTTGGTAGATAACTCACTTCCACATCATATGACCTCCATGAATAAAAATTAATCACAAAACAATATTGATTCTCGCATACCATTGGGAGCCATGTCAAGGCAAACCACACACCCTGACCTTTATAATATAAAAACATATCTGTTTTACAACGGTACAAACGAGCGGCTCAAAAACAAATTCACTGCAAGTTAACAGATTCTAAAAATTCTTCACAGGTGGGTGGGGGCATGTCAGGCAATGGTGGATGGCAAAACAAAATCTGAACCTCGGAACCTTGTACAAGCCATGTGACCTGAAACCCCCCGACACAATTGTGCTCAGACTCCCAGCTGTGTGTGAAAAAAATGTTCTAGCCCAGGCAATTGCATAGGGATTGAGGACTGCCCTCTTATACTGTGCCTTAACTAAGCAGTCTGCAGATGAAATAAGGGCTGCCTCCAACAACACCATTGTATATTTACAAATATTGATAGTTATTATCATGATAATAGGTTAGGGGGCACATTTCCCTAGGTTGAATGCACAGCATACCTCAATTTCCACAGCCTTCGGGCAGCACCCCATTTGTACCTTTTGGGACCCATCCAGCGATGTTGCTCACTTGTCTTCAGGACATCGCCCAAGAATCCATATGCCAATGAAAAAGTAAATCTGATGTGTTTGTTGTCACTCCACAGAGAACAAATGTCAAGTGATATGGTATTACCTGTTGCAATAAAATGTAGATATGATCAGAACTGTTTCACAGTTTGGAAAACATTGCAGCAGACTGTAGTATAACAGTGCCTTTAGAGAGACTCCAGTGTAAGTGCAACTCCTAAGAATGGAATTGTTACATTCTTTTAGAAGTTGCCTTACACTAGTGGAAACCTATTTCATTAAAATGACCAAACATATCTACAGAGAAAACCACAAAGTATGAAGTGATGCATCCTAATTTGAAAATAGATTTTATAGCTTTAAATTTATCAGCAAATCCACATAATATATTCTACCCCAGGGACAAAACTTATGAAAACAAGAGTAAGTGTTATTCAACTACAGTGTGGGTATTAAACAACCCATATGTTCTGTAAAACGAACAACACTTAGCGACTATTATAAATACATCACTCTACAAGTAGCATACAAATTTCAAAAAATAAAATATATACCGAAAATAATGTGCATAGCCGATGTTACAGGATCGTTTACACCTTGAGCAGAAAAAACAACCACCTCTGTAGAACCTACCGGTAAATGTACATTAAATGAGAACAACAATTATAGAACGTGTAGTTTAACACTGACTGTATATATGCACTAGTCAATCTGACTGCCAAGTCATAGGACCAGTATAACTCATGATTGCATGACCTACATCATTGTAAGTTATAATACTGTCAGTATATTACTACAGCTGTATGATTGTGTGACCTACATCATTGTAAGTTATAATACTGTATATTACTACAGCTGCATGATTGCGTGACCTACATCATTGTTAAAATACTGAGACAAAACATTTCTTTTTTAGTTTGTGCCACTTAATATATATTTTTATAATTTACAATAATAGTAATAATCATAATAAAAAAGTAACATTTGCAGTGCTAACTAGCAACAACCTTCACAGCATGTTCCACATTTGACTAACAACACTTGTTAAACTACAAATATTTAGAGATAAAGCCACATCAGCCTTAGCTGGTTTTCATGCAGATCCTGTATCCTGGTCAAATTGGAATTTAGAGCTGTTGGTTTGTGTACCAGAGAATCCGGAGGAAAACCCTTGGTACACGGCAAGAACCAGCAACAAACTCAACCCACATATGGCATCAGGCCATAATCAAACCAGGGCCATATTGGTGGAAGGCCAGTGCTCTTGCCATTACACCATCTCTGCTCCAGTATATGGATGAAACCAAACAAAAATAAGATACAGTGTATTAAGAGGCTCTGCTACTTAAATTAACTGAAGGTACCAAATGACGCACCAGCAGGAATGATACCAACTCGTATGTTAAGTGGAAGAGCATTGAATTTCTCAGGTAATGTGCCATCAACCAAGTCAATTCCAACGTCCCCATGCGACTTCTCCAATAATCCATTCACAACTTCATGCACAATGCCGTCACCACCTACACACACCACCCTGGAGAATAAAAATAACATTGATCAATAAACAACCAATTAATATCAATTAAATCAAATAATAACAATAGTGGTAGCTATTAACAAATTATGACATATTTTTGTTGACAAATGAAATTTTGCATTAAAAGCTTTAAGGTGGTGCTGTGACTTCCTTGATGTTAGAAATGTAAACTTCTGTTTCTGTCACACATGTCATTTTACTTTCAGTTGGTCAAATAGAAGTTTTTCGTTTTAATATTTATAGATGTAGTAGACAGTAGAACTTCAACCTTGTCTTAAGAATGATTTACATTCAATTACAGATAAAAAGATTTATTGCTAAATGTATTAATAATTTTTTTAGAAAATTCAAAATTACGGTATGTATTTTAATGTACATGATATACCGGTATTATAATTAAGTAACATGTTATAGTGATTTATGATATTACTGCCAAAAGAGGTACCGGTAATAACAGTATAATGTCAGTTTAGTAGCCAGGGTTTAATAATTTTATTAAGACTGTTTCTTACCCATCATAAGTTGAAAGCTCTGCTGTACGGAAGTACTCCCAAGCATGCCCTGCCCATTGTGTCACTAAAGAAGGTTATAGTATGCTCTGTGTTTACTGCGCTTTTAAATGTTATTTAGACATTATACACATATTTAATACTTCATCATTCAATTATTACACATAACTTGATAATTGAAAAGTCAAGTAATAGTTGGTAAGAATAGAAAGACTTTTAAACAACTTTTAGTATTTAGAGTAAAAACCGTGATCTATTCAAATTGACCAAAAATAACAGTCAAACTGAAATCAAGGTACACTAGGACTAAGGGTCAGTTACAATATTTTTTAGTTCCAGTATTATTCAGGCTTACATTAACATCTAGTGACCTGTGATGAACGCTATTGTAGCTTCAAACAGAACTTTACGCTTGTTAAAGTTTCACTTTTGGCATCCCAATCATGTACATGGAAATGAACATTGGTATGGGGGGGATTAGCATTTTAAAAAAATCTTGCTCATAACTTTCAGTGAGACTGACACATTACTATGCATGTACATATACGTTTCTATAACCTGAAGTGTCTAAGTCAATATTTGCTAACTCTTGCTACATGAGGTGATAGTCCATCAGGGCTCATTTTACAACCTCCCAAAGCTAACTGCTCATTTTCCAAATGAAAAGAAGTCTCCTGAAAATTACTTCTTGGCCTGAGTTTTCTGACTACATTTGATGCATGTAAGACATATTTTAGCACATTGATTTCATATCTTTATCTCTTTGTCTTCATGGCTTTAGTTCACTTAAAATTATAAACAGTAATCTAAAAGTCAACGAGCCTTCTTATCAACTCACTCATTATATCTGCTCTGATACCAGCCTTCTCGAACAGTGGTGCGACATGTTTCAAGTATACTAGCCGAGCCTGGCCCTTCTTGCTTCTTGGGTTAATTACAACTTTTAATTTACGAGGTCTACCTTGAATGCCTGAGGCAAACAAAAAAATAAATTCAGAATGAACGAGACACGTAGTAGTACCTAGTAATGTATTGTATTGTTTTCACAGAAAAAATAATTAAAAAAAGGAATGAACTAGAAACGGCAAGTAAGAGTACTGATCTATGTATGATAAGACACCAAAACATTTAACTATTCAAGCAGGCATTAAACTAATCACCAATAGATGAGTGTAAGGAAGGCGCCTGAAATCCCTGTGAGGCTGCCCCTTGTGTTAACAATAACCATGACAACCCTGTGAGCGACAACTAGCAGGCACTGCCACACTGAATGCAGCTGAATGGAAAGAAAGCATCAAGCTTACCCATACTGACCAAGAGGGATGGTAGAAACAGGAGCAATCAAATGGAATGACCTCAACAAGAGACCTGTAAAAATACTAAGCCCCTGCAAAGCCGTGGAGTGCTCTGGGTTCCTGCATGAGACCACTGGCCAGCATTGTCTCGAGTTTAACCTCGCCTAAATTACATTTAGTCACATACAATTGACACTAAATTATGCACATTATGAATATGGTAGCCTATTTTCAAAAGGGCTGTGAGAGTTTGTTATTAAATATTATTTACAATTTCTAATGTTAAATTCTCTGGCGCACACAAGAGAACAGCTTACTTATCCTGTAACAAGTACCAAACATTACACAGTCTGAAAGTAAAAAACTGACCTAGCCAATTTTTTTATTTTCATTTCAACTCCTTTACTTACATGTATGTTCAAAGATGTACATAGCTATCGCTAAAAAAGAGGGCAAAAATGGAAAAAATGGCATTTACTAACCCTGTATAATGTCATTAATCTTTGAGATCCACACCTCGCAGACACTTTCATCATCACTCTCAAAGGTTATCCGCGCTTCAATCAGTTTCCTGTTTTCAGCTTTGCTGAATGTAAACAGAGTGAAACCAACAAGCTGCCCTTCTTTAGATGGGTCCCTTGGTAAGCGTCGTTTTGCTATCCATGCACCAATGATGTGTGACAGTTTTAATGATCTTGTTGATATGTTGTAAACTTGGCTGTTTGATCCTGAGTTTAAAATGTGTTATGAACATATGGTTCAACTCCAAAAACTCGTAACTTAACTTTTGCAGCAAAAGTTGATCCCTCCTTCAATCTGTCATCTAAATACATGCAGTTACCCCTTTTGAATGAATAACAATTTTAGGTAAAAATTCTAGTATATTGGTTATGAATAATTCTACCTTCAACATAAATAGCCACAAAAAATTGGAAATTAAAATAATAATATACAGCAATAACATGTTTATGTTAATTCACGATTTCTTTTGTACATTTTTCCTTTTATTAAGCGCCTTTTCTTATAAATATTTAACCCATGCTGGAACAACTGTTTTCTGTATTTTGAGCTTATCTTTTTTTCATCATGATAGTACAGTCGTGAAGTAGTCTCACTGACTGGAGCCCTTCTGATATGTTTAAACCTTAATTTCACAGTTACAGCTTCAGAAAACTACCTAGAAATTATAATTCTGAATCTGTTTCTAATTTAAAAGCTTTGAGTTACCTTTATTAACTTCAGTTTTAGCGTTGTCTTAAATTTATTTTATATCAGCCATCCAACAGTTACTTACTAAACAACGATTTGAAACAATTCGGCGACCTTTTCACAGATTAGCCATTGTGTTAAGCATGCTTAGCGTATACCTGTATTTAACTCGCCTTGTAGTGTCCAAACGATTTCATCCCTGTCAAGATAGACATCATATGCCTTCCCTTGAACTTTAAAAACACCTTTCAAATATCTTTCATCTCGCTTATCCACACCTCTTTCACTCATTTCATCACTGTAAGGAACTGAGACATTCCTAGTTGTATCACAGGAAGGAATTTCAGTTTCAAAAACGTGGACGACTCACCTATCAAGAGGCGCTGAAATGATTTGCATCAAAATTTGATTTGAATCGCCAGTATGTAAACATGGCGGTCTGATGCGCTCTTGGTGCATTTTGGGATAGTTTTTGTTATGAGGGTAGGGAGGCGCGATCAAAAAAAAAGTCGCCATCAGAATTTTATAAATTAATTCCACGCACATAGAGATGAATTTAGAGATTTTTTCTAGATATACAAAGGAAAAAAGAGGAAAATCATAACTAAGACGAAATATGAATACATCGATGAATCGCCTCACCCCAGTACTCTCGATTGCTCTCCGTGGAGTGGAAGGACTTCATTTGGAACAAAACAAATAAGGGTAAATAGGCATGACGTAGACTTGAAAGTGCAGGAAACTAATTCAGTAGCGGCTATCCAACATGCTTCGTTCTGCTTTTCGTGGAAAACAACCTGCTGATTCTTCTTCTAAAGACGAAAAAGAATTGAAAAGTTCGCATGGAAAATCACACTTTTTGTTTCACCGCGCTGATGAAGGCCGCTCGGGGGATACCAATACGAATGATCATGAAAATTTAAACGCACTGACTGAAGAAAGCGTTGGTTATAGTACAGCCGACGGGGAATTAACCATAGATTTTAATCACTCATTTCTGGAATCCACCCATAGTAGCAGTTCCGATAAAGAAAGCGTCAATGGCGAAGAAAGTATGTCGAAGTCGTTGTTGCCGGAGAATGGCGCGAAGCCAGATCATCATGATCAAAAGGTTAAAGCAAGGAGAGGCAGTTTTTCGAGCTCCGAAAGACAGATTTATGAAATGCAGCTTGCTCAGCTCCAAGAACAACTTGTTAATACAATGATTGACAATCAAGAAATGAGTAAGTTTTACAATATCATGTAATCACCTTAGGGGTCCCCGTAAGGGGGAGGGTTTTGCTTGGAATTTCTGGGTCAAGCATTATCGGGGGGGAGGGGGGTGCGCTTGTCCTATTTTTGGGTATGGGGTTGGCTTCAAGAGTTTGAAATACAAACACTGTTTACAATAAAAATACTCTAATAGCCCTACCCTGTGTAGGACAAAACCCTCTATTTTGAGACCCCGTTTAGGACAAGAGACAAAGGTCATGAAATCCCAGGCACGAAGCTTAAGTAATATGTGTAATAGTTCAAGGGCATAAAGATCTTTTGCAAGATATAGCAAAGCATAATATGGCTCAGAGACAAACTATTAACCATACCTTTTAGGATAGGTTCTGACCATGTCTAGGCCAGAGGCAAGTAAAATATTATTGTATGCTCTGTTCAGGAGATTAAGGCTAAAAAACCATACCTAATCCCGCTGCACATATATATAAGCCAAATAAGGGAGTACCACCTGGTCTTGGAAGACAAGCATAGAAAAGACAGGTCAGTGTAATAAAGACATCTGTGTTTCAGTGTCAATTGATACCTTGATAATTTGTTATCTTTATTTGACCCTTGATCAACAATAGATTGACACTCTGTCAACATACTCTGTCAACATCTCAGTTGACGCACAATCGATACTCCATTATCTCGGTTGAGAGTCAGTCAAGAGGAAATGAGCTGGTCCATACTTGGCTGATTATGGATCAGGATGTTCATCGAGTGTCCATTGAGCTTCTGATCAAGGGTATCGTTCGATACTCAACCACAGATGCCTTTAAAGCACATGATCCAAAAAGATGAAAAAGTAAAAAAATTAACAACAATATTACTGATATTGTGTACAGTGAAGAAGAACTACAGACACAAATAATCAGTGTATACCAGTCTGTAGTGTTGATTCTTGTACACTTTTAGGTGTGAAGCTGGAGAAGCTAAAGGCTGTTGATGTTGATAAACTTCAAAAAGAACTCCATGAAGAAAAGACAAGAAATCATGAACTAAAAGAAAAACTAAAACATAAGCAGAAGTCATCAAGTTCAAAGCTTCAAAGGTATATCTCACTTGTAACAATACAGTTGAGTCTCTCTATGACTGCCACCTTGGGGATAGAGGCAAGCAGTAATTGTAAAGTGGTAAACATTATGGGGTAAGGGTGTATTATAGGGGTGTAACATTTTTATATTTAAGAGATGCTTATTGAAGCATGTAAATACATAACACAATAAAATGTCTTGATGATACAAAAACCGAACAGAAAAAAAGACCAAGACACACAATATGGATCAATTTTTATCGCCTTTTACAATAACAGGTCGGTTTTTTTGATTGCCCGTGACAACCCTGTAATTTTAACATTAAGACTTTGTATATAAAATATATCTCAATTTTAAGAAAAAATGCAAGTAGAATGGACCCTAGACATGGAATAGCAACAGACAGTTCAGAGAGAACAAAGGATGACTGGGTAGATCTTGGGAGAGAGGAAGAGGTACATTCATCTCCAGCTTTCTCACATGACACAAACGGCAACAATGGATCAGAACATGAGGAAAACTCTGCTGACATAGTGGATGGGTCTCACTCTGGACATACAGAAGAACACACCAATTCTGGATCTGGTAAATAACAATTCAGAACTGCACTTTCGACAGTAGACTATTTGCATGCTTGAGCTCTGAAACTAACGCATTAAATAAAAATTAATAATGTTAAAGTGGTCTTACGCTAAAACGGCCGCATATATACCTCCCAGCTCCTCTCATTCTAGAGTGCCCCACTCCTGGTCCAGTTTCAGCCCAATCTCCGTCATGTAATTCCTACCTTAAATGTCTTCACTTTTTAAAGGTGGTGGAGAAGAAAGTAACAGAGTACAGAGAGTCAAAACAAAGCTGGAAAGGTGGAAAGTGCAAGCAGTAGATATGGTTTGTGGAAAAGACTTCCATCATCCTTCTTCCTTTCAATTCCTTTGTTTAGTTTCATTATCCTTGTGTTCCCTTCCTTCCAATTCCTTTCCTTCATCCTTCCTACCTTCTTATTGTCCTTCCATTCACTGGTCTGCACATCCATACAACTGTCAGTGTGTTGCTCTGTCTTTCTGTCCAGCTGTCAGTATATAGTGTTGGTCAGGTGTGAGACTGACCATCAGTGCACCAGTCCATTTCTCCATCCTTCCTTCCTTCCTTCTTCACCAGCTTAACCTAATTTCTCTCCCTGTTCCCAAATCTGTACATTCCTAAATTACAATCATGTTCATCACTCCCTTTCTTTCCACCTTCTTGTCTTATAACCTTCATGCCTTTATTTCTTCCACACTTAATGTTCCTTCATTTCCTTTGTTCCCTCTTTCCCTCTTTCCCTCTTTTTCCTCCAACAAATATTAAACTTTCCTCACAAACTTACAGTAACTTAAGAGTTTAATCTATTTTAAGCTTGTGGACAGACTGTGGGACTTTGTAAATGATGAACCTGAAGCTGCTGATGAAGAGGATGGAGAAGGTGAACCTTTGGCTGTGAAAACGTAAGTTAATTACTGAAATAATAATTACTATTAGTTTACTTTTGACCCTAATCCGTGAGAACATTTTGTTCATTAAATTATTTTTATTAAAGTATTTCCATCTAAACTACACTTAGCTAATCTCTCTCTGATACATTTCCCTTTTTTACAGGTTGAAGGAAAACATCAACCGTTTTTGTAAGTGGATTCTTCAAAAATTTTCAATATACTATTTAAAGACCACCAGTATGTAACACTTTCTTCTCTTTCTCTGTAGCTGAAGGCATTAAGCCAATAACTGGTTTTATCAAGTCTGTCCGAAAAGTTGTTACCTGGTACAATCCAACAGCATCTTTCTTAGTATTTTTGGTTAGTACAATATTTATAAAGTCTGTTGCTTGTAGTTACAATTTTAAGTAGTCGATTTTTGATTACCCATCTCTAAAGGAACTTTGTTGTGAAAGGTGAATGAAATTAATCTGCCTCAATCTTGTTTATTTTTGCTTTAATTTTAGCCCTTTTATGTTTACTCTGTAAATATATATTTCTAACTTAATTTTCTCTTAATTCAAAGTTGTTCGTACTAGATAACATCATGTTGTTCCTCAAACAGTTTTTGTATATGTTGTAGGTGTACATGTATTGTGCTTGGCATGGCTATCTTTTGTCCTGGATTCTTATCATCATGATTTGGAAGCTGTCTATGAATTATCTCCATGCCAAGTGAGTGTAGCAAACAGTCTGTTTATAATTAGGTACTAACCTTGTGTGGTCATACTATGTGTGTGGATGGATACATAGTGTAGTTTTTACTGTTTTAGGAGTATCCAATTAAAGTGTATCTAATAAGATGCGTAGGAAGATAGAGGAATAGCTGAAACAACTGGATTAGAATGTCATTGGACAAAACTCCCAAAGTTGCACCCCACCTGACGGCAAATGCAGAAGGGGATGACGTGGTAGAGAAGCATAGCAAAGAGAGGTAACATTTAGTCAAGGAGTGATCGAGGCAGGGGTTGCGGCTACGAGGTGGCCACAAGGTGGCTTGGAGGAGAAGGGGGATCAATGGTCTCATTCTCAATGAGGAGAGGAGTAAATGATGACAAGCTAGCTACAGGGATTCAAGAAGAGTAGCAGTGACCTGCATTGGTGGCTATGGTTGGGGTTGGGGGTTCTGGTGGTAACAGATCGATGGATAAGTATTTAGTGTCCAAGTTTTTTTCTGAGGATGGTCTTTAAGAACAATCTAATAGAATGCTTTTATTATCGATTTGGCTTCCTTATTGAAATTATTCAACTACATTGAATGTAGTTTTTTTTTCATTTTTATTCTTTTGCTTTCATCATCAGAGGCATAGCGAAGCAGCTTGGATTCATAGAAAAACCAAAAGAGGAGGTATGTTTTCAACAAGTTTCACAAGTTATGATTAAATGAAAACAAATATAACAAAGATAAGACATTATGGCAGAATTTAACAATCAGTCATTGTAAATCTCACAGTCAGTCAGTCAGCTGCTATCAACCAGTTAGCCAGTCAGCTGCCATCAGCCAGCTGTCTTCAGTCAGTCAGTCAGTCAGTCAGTCAGTCAGTCAGTCAGTCAGTCAGTCAGTCTGTAAGTTAGTGAATGAGTCAGTCAGTCTGAGTCAGTTATGATCAGTCAGTCAGTTTCATCAGTACATCAGACAGCTGCCATTAGTCAATCAGCCAGCCAATTAGTCAGTCAGTCAGTCAGTCAGTCAGTCAAAGATTTATATTTGATAAGTATTTTAATTCGTCCTCTAAAGTTTGTTAGTTTATACCAAATTAGTTAATGGGTGTCCATGTTTTATTTCCTTAACAGACTAATACTACTGAGGATCATAGTTGGTCTGATAAGTTCCAGTTGGTTTTACAAGTAGCAAGGAAAGTACAGGTGAGTGCAGAAACTGATTTCTTCAAACTCTCTCTTTACTGATACAGGTATGCATATTTGCATTTATTTGATTCATCCAGACAATGACAGTTTTGATCTTCTTCTCAACTTTCTTCTTTACAGCTGAAATGAGTTTTATAATATTTTATATCCTAACAAGATATTTGATGCTGATGATCATAGCTTGTTGCTTGGTTTCATCAACATCATCATTACATGTTTAGTCCAATGCAGAACAATTATGGTTCAGTGGCACTGTATTGATGCATTGACTTAATTTTCTCACTTAGAACACACTTGGAAAAATGGCAGACTCCCTAGAAAAAATAAAGAGGTAAGCAGTTTGTTCACCATGTATGAATTCAGTTACTTTGTCAGTTTGATGACTTGAAGTCCAATAAGCCCCTGTCCTTATAGATAGGCCTTTTCTTTATAGTCACATTTACCTAACAGTGTTTTAAAATGTATCTAAATGGTCAAGTGAATAACACTGATCTTCTTGAAACTGAGGTAAAAGCATTACAGATTGTGTGAAATGCTAAAACAACATATTTTTAGAGAAGGGAAGATTAATAAATGGTTCTGATAAATAACTTTTGTCTGACGTGTGATATATTTTGTATTCCAGCTTGTTAACTTGGCAGCATCCTGAAGCTACAAGGAAACTCTTCACAGCTCTTTGTTTTGCTCTGTTAGCATCCTTAGGGTTCAGAGGACCAACACTGTTCATGCTGATAGGTAACAAGCTGTTACACGATAGAACACATCAGTGAGAAGTTGCTCTGTGTGCTATGATAAGCAACAAGTTTTTAATTTTTTGGTACTAGTGAATCTCTCTGTCAAAGATCACTGCTAGAATTCTGCTAGAATTCTCTATCTCTCCTCTCTCTCAATGCCCATTCGCCTCCATACCTGGCTTGTTTGAAAGGTGGATAATGCTATCCACCAGATAAATCACTATCTAGTGGAGAGCATGGTTTGTAACTGGATAACCGTTTATCTGTTGGACAACATTATCCAGCCTTTGAACAACTGGGGCCAGCCTCCTGTGCCAGCCTCTCCAGCTGCCTCCAGATATACCCAATCATCGTCTGTCCTTTGCAAGATGCTGTTTCCAGGTGTTTAATGGCCTGCCTTTTTTAGTTGACTTGATGGATTTCTCTGGAGGATTTTCCAGGGGATGCTTCATGTTAGTTACTGGCCCAGCCATCTCCATCTCCTTCTAAGCATCTCTTCAACTTCACTTTATTTTACATTAGGATACTGAGTTGCAACTGACTGTTTCCTAATTTATACCATACATGTACATATATTTTAATTGCAGTCATCCTTAAAATATTATTAATTTCTTTGACTCAACAGGCCTGTTTCTGGGAATAAAATTGTTTATTGTTAATCCAATCTATCATCGGTTTCCAAAGGTAACATTTCTCACTTCAATCAAACACTGACTGTACGATAGCCTTTCCTATCCTCACCCAACCACCATGGAGCCTTGCCACAACCTTGTTCCCAGTCCCTCTTGCTCCAGGCCTCCATGAGGCCCACAAGAACTCCTTGGAAACGACCTCCACCTTGCCATTGACGCAGTTGTTAAAATATCAAGGCAACGCCCCTCAATAGATTCAAGGAGAATATAAAAATAGAATTATTAAGAAATTATTAAACTTATTACTTCTTTCCTCTTTTTGCACCCTGATGTTTTACTTGAATTATATCCCTTCTATCTTTTACTCTCATGTAGGCAGATATCTGGGAACAGTAAATGGTCACTAGTTCTTGCTGTATATGTTGTGGTTGTGCTTATTCATTAGACCATACTGGCAACTCATGGCAACTCATGCAAATTCCCCAATATTTGTATGTTATATGCTGACTTTTTAGCTCCCCGACGTTTCTTTAACAAAAATTTAATTTACTCATAGGAACCAAACCCCTTTTATCATCTCATGTGAAAGGCTGCTAAGCTCTTCCCAAATTAAAAGAAATGGCAATTCTTATATTAAAGTACGAAAATTGAACTGGTTTGAAAAAAAAATGAACTGGTTTAAGAAAATTAAACAGGTCTGAAAATGTTTAAACCAACAAAAACGGAACATATATTTAATTATTTTGTGTTTTGTGCGTTTTTTCGGTATGTGTGCGTTTTCTTTTTTTTTTGCAACCATATCTTACATGTACCTTAATTAATTTAATCGTCTTTTCTTATTATTTCATGTAAAATTTTAATGGGGCAAATAAACTTGTTGTTATTTCCAGTGTCTAGACAGTACGTTCATGTATGGGTGATACACCTGCATTTGGATGCTTTTCTTTGATCCCTCTCTCTCCTTTTCCACCTTATGTCACCGTGTTTAAACTTCAAGGTTATCCAGACTAAAACTCTTTTCTTTCGCCTTTTAATAGGTTAAGAGGAGATACGACGGTACCGCGAAACTATGGAAAGAACTTCCCACAGATGCAGAACTGTCAGCCAGACAAATGGCAGCAGAAACTAATCAAGAGGTTCTAGATATAATAAAAAATTAAAGCTTTTTTCTATATTTTGTTTTGCCATAGCCTGCGTGGCAAGCGTTGCTGTGTGAAGAGCGTTTTCCGCATTCTGGCCGCGCGGAAATCAGGATTGGAGCGAGAACAAAAAATCGACGAAGCTCTCGCTCCTGCAATTTGTGCGCGGAAAAAGCTCTTCACACGGCTAGCTTGCTATGCAGGCTAGGTTCGCCAAGAATTACCGTAACTTTTACGCAGTGTGATCAATATTCCATAGCTTTTTTATAATTTTACATTTGAATTACGAGTTGCAAATCATTTAACATATAAACAATACTTTTCAGATGCTTGTACGTTCCTCCTCGGTGAGTTCTTTATCGTCAACAAGTCCAAGTTCATCAGAGCAACAAGTTAACGGCTCTTCGAACCGCTTGGCTAATAAATTCAAATTACCATCAAGTGAAACCATTTTACCAGGTGAATATGAATGCATGGTATCCGTGTTAAGAACTGCTCGTTCTCAGGGGCACTCCGCTCCGCGACATCGGGATTTTTGCTTCTAACCTGGGGATGAGAATAGCGTATAGAGAGAAGTAAAGGTCACGGAACGATCGTCCATTCTGATGACTTTGCTATTCAGAGATCCATGTAGTGTCTCTGATAGGTTGTTGTAAATACAATATTACACTGTCCTTTTTCGTTCTAGGCTGGGAAGACGGCAAAAGATGTGCTTTGATGGATAAAGAGAAACCGTTCTCCAACGTTAAACACGGACGGCTGTTTCTGACTCAAAGGTGACTGAAGCGAAATTGTTTTCATATTTATGAAGCATACAGGATGAAAAACAGGATTTTAAAGTTTGAGTTGATTAGGGACAAAATGATTATGGTCAAAATGGGCATTTTAGAACCCTTCAAAGTTGCACCATTCTGCCCCAAAAATGGTATTTCAATTGGGCGGCCAAAATACCACGTGACAGAAGATCAATTCAGTAGGGTGAAAGAAAGGAAAGCAAGAGACAACGAGGTCGATATTGCGTTGCTGGTGCTCCTAACCAAAATAGATCGTTCACGCTAGGCATCCGCATGTATAAGTTACCCAAGGATCCACCTGTGAGAGGCAATTGGGTCGGGAGTTAGGGTGGCCTAAGCAGACGCAGACGCTCCTTGGGCTCGTCACGGAATCGTTCTCCAGTGACAAGCGTCTGCATAGGATGCAGGAGGTAGGGCAGCCTTCTACACAGATATTCTCGTCACGCAACTTTTTTGGCCCCGTAACGAACCCAAAGAGCATCTGCGTAGGAGGCTAGAGGTAGGGCTTCCACGCAGAAAAACCTGCGTGCTCGTCACGTAACCTTTCTCCCCGTGACGAGCATGACAAGCCTATCGAGCGTCGTAGAAGGCTAGAGGGAGGGTGGTCTTCTACACAGACACTCAACGTGCTTGTCAGGCATACCTTCCTCCATCTTCTACATATCCTACTTCTCCCGACCCCCCTCCCCCCATACGACTACATGAAGGCTAGCAAAGGCATTTACCCATCACCGCAGATAAAAAAAATTAATTGGAAATAAATGTATTGAAATCACTATTGAGATATATAATAGAGACGGGATTGGCCCTATACTCCTCAACACTCGGTTGGTTTATCACTTCAGTTCCAGTCGGGTTTAGTTCTTGCATAAAAACTGAAATTGCAAGTATTGCTCAGAGGTGTTAATTTGTGAATATCATGGGATGATCCCATGATCCTTGCCTTTCCCTTTCCCGTAACAAATTCAAGTCAGCGGGTTGTGATAATGAAAAACATGAACACATTATTTTGAGATTTTGTCTTGATGTGAGACACGGGAGTGGGGTATTAAAGGAATCCATGTTGTATTCAGCTAGAAGGCTTTAAGTTTCGTTTTTTCTCTTTATTTATTTGAAATTCTTTGTCTTCTTAGCTATTTGTGCTTTGAGAAGTCAAGATCTTCGAGCGGAAAGGGTATCGTTATGAAACTCGAGACGATTATCAGTATCAACAAGGTAATAATAAACTTCTTAGACACTTTCATGATCATAATACCCTATCACGTACGAACATAAGAACGTACGAAAGCATGAACACACGAACGTACGAACACACGAACGTACGAACGCACGAACGCACGAACACACGAACGCACGAACGTACAAACTTACGACCGTACGAACTTAGCAACGTACGAACGTACGTATGCAAACGGACGAATGACGAACGGACGAACATACCAATGCACATTACTCTCAATACACTAATTACAAACGAAGATTCTACTGCCTTGCCGAACCACTACTTATTTGAATTTGTAAGCTTATGCTTCTATAGTCAGTATAACTTACAGTATACGCCTACACATCTGTATTACAAGTGTTATTGTTGTGTTAGCTACAGGGTGAAAAGTTTTTCTTTTGTTTTCAGGCAAAGCCTATTGGAATAATGCCAGGAACAGGGATGGCATTAGAAGTTCACGTCAGAGGAGTCGAAAAGGTACAGAGACAATAACTTAGATCAAATCTCGTCCAATAGATTGGTTCACAGCATATTTTCGTCTCCTGTTGTGGTTATTCGTTAACTGATTTGAGCTTTACTGTTTCCTAGCCGTATATTTTTGGAGCAATCATTGGCAGAGATGATGTATTTGAGAGCATCAAAGCTACAGGAAGAGCAGCAAATATACCATGGGCTTTAATGTGAAACGATGCTCAAATGAAGTAACTATAAATTAAATATAAATAGTTACATGCCTACGCCTTCATACACCTTCTGTTCCTAACAGTACCAACTTAATTTAAAAAAGAAAATTTTCAGCTAGTGTTGTCTTGTATATTAAGAATTTAAGGTGGCTCAGCACTTCCCAGCTTTTCAGCACTTAGGTTGTGATGGGTCATTATAACCACTCTTTACTGCTTGATGCTACAATCATGGTATCAAAAACCTGGCCTATCATTGGTGACCAATCAGAGCCCAAAACAACAGCCCAATCAGAGCCACCTTAAGTTTTCAAAACTGTAAGCTGGCTCTGAACCCTATGCACAGACGTTTTAAAACTTAGCCAAAAGTTGCGTCTTATCATGCTTATCAAAATTTAATAATTTGAAATAAATTTTACCGTGCCGCTTTTGAATTATAAGCCCCTAAAGTTGTAATAAAGGTGTTTTTAGCAGGTCATACTGCTGCACGGTAGCCTGTTGTGTAACAAAAATGATAACAACGTTTTTAACGATGATTTGGCAGTTTTTTGATGCCATGATTGTAGCATTAAGTGACAAAAAGCACTAAAGTTATAATGACCTATCAAAATCTAACTGCTGGAAATTGTTTTCAGCCGCCTTGACAATAATCTGAGTTGCATATAAGTTGTAAGGTTTTTAAAAAAATAGGTTAGAGACCCCTCTAGATTTATTTAGGCACTGAACCGCTTGTCTCGTGGTTGAAAGAAAAACTCCATGTTATATACTCAGTGGTTTTATCGCAAACGGTGTCGGAGAATTGAAATATTTGTGAAAAAAATATCAATACCGAGGTTAGCCGACTTTTGCAGGCTTAATAATATAAACGTAATAGGCAAGTAAATATAAGAAGGATTATATAAATGTTATTGATATTCAGTTTTTATCTTCTTAGAGAAGGAAAAAGCAGTGCTATAAAGACTTATACCATGCCATTAAAAATACAGGCAATCACCAAGTCTTCCTATCATGTGCCGCGCTTATGCCGCATTGATTGTGTTGGCCGCTATATTGTGCATGGCTCTCTCGGTATACCATGGAATCCTGGTCTCTGTGTTTTCTTGGTATACGTGGTGTAAACTCGTCACGAAATACAAGTGACTCGCGGGATAATCCACGGTATACCACTCGAAAGCGTTACATAACTAGTATTTATTTTTTTCTTGGCTTGTGAGCGGGCGGAATTCTCTAAATCCTGCAATCTGATTGGTTCCGGGAGCGGGCGG
>OMLO01001327.1_pt1 | contig 18808 bp, 8 predicted proteins | sample 1674811 | NCBI WGS metagenome assembly OMLO01 (sample SAMN06265003, study PRJEB25207) | coral metagenome | isolation source: Coral host | place: Mexico:La Bocana,Puerto Morelos, Mexico | collected 2008-11-13 | reverse complement strand
CCAATTCTATACACCGCTCTACACAAATGTGTATTGAGCACTCTTCAGCAGTGTTTGCTACAACTTCTCATGATTATGACGTTCTTTTTAATTTCTATATCGTCTACTTTACTCCCGCATGGAATATCCAGGCCACTTTCAATGGCCATGAACTGGCTTCCTTTGGTCTCCGATCATAACAACGTTATAAAACCTCATTTTCTTGTGCATTGCAGACCTCCAAATTCAAGCCAAGAGATAAATGTGGCTCTGAAATGGCTCTAACAATAGCTGAAAGAATCTGGAAATGGCGCCGTTCGCAGTGCTCAATGGGAAGGTGGGTGGAATACTGTGGAATATACAATGGCTTTCCTGTAATTCTGATTGGCTGCATTTATTATGAACATATCAAGGCAATGCAAGGCACTCACAGGTTGTCCTTTTGGCCCATCTACCCCAGGAGTTCCAGGCGCACCTGGAAAGCCCTGAAAAGGAAATAAATATAAAATTAAAACGATCTATATTATAAGAACGATCTATTATAAGAATTTACGATAGCCAACACAAAGTGAGTTGCCCATCTTGAATTCACATCAGACGACTTGTCCATCTTCTAGAGTGAAAGTGGTCAATAATTGTTAAACATCAAAACAAGCAGCTCAAGTACTCTACGACAAAGTTTAACACTTACAGTTCTTCCACTTTCGCCAAGAGATCCGTCTAAGCCCGCAACGCCTACATCACCCTAGAGAGTTAAGACAAACGAAGATAGATCCACAATGTTAGACAACAATCCTAAAGAGACACGTGTGAAAGCTATGAACTAACATAACAAACATAACAATTTTTCAATTTCCGTCCAAGGGGGGATGGTGCAATGGGATAAACCCTATGTGAAGCAGCAACCCCTGAGACAGTGCCAGACCACAACACCAGGAACTCCGTGACCTTCTCTTTGCGAAGTGTGTGGTTTCTTTAACGTCCCCATGTAACCCTGTAACACTGGAGATGAAGGAGATGGGGCTTAAGGTTTATAGTCCTTATCCAAGAAAACTTGACCGTCGAACCGTCTACAGATGTAATTAAAAAGGCAGCGCATTCTCTTCAGTTGTTTTAAGATCCAGAGTGCTGGTCCGGTCTGGGGCTCGAACCCTCGCCCTTTCGCACAGCAGTCTGGCGCCCTACCAACCAAAGCTAACCGAACCAAATTATAATTCACGGCATCTTACCGGTTCACCGACTGGGCCTTGCGGTCCAATTCGGCCGGGAGTTCCTGGGGCACCCTAAATATGCAAAACAAAAATAAAAGAAAATGAAACACAAAAAGCTTCTGACAAAAACTAACAACGTAAAACAAAAAATTCACAAATATACATATGCGCTTGAGTAGATCCTGGCCGACATATGGTTGATTGGTAAAATACAGCAAAACAATATTAACGCCGCTTTCGTATCGTCTTGATGTTTTGTTTTTGTGTTTTACAGTCTGCCACTTTCTGATAAATGCTTCAGTCAACGAAAGTGCCAAAGGAACTCATGACAAAGCGAAGGCATTTCGTGGTTATTCCTTCGGTGGATCATGCAATCTCAAGGCTGTTTGTTGGAAAATCATTCCTCGCAATACTATTTACTGTATCGGATACATCTGTTTTTAGACAGTTGGTACGTACAGCTAGGGGGGGAAGGGTCTATCAGCACAATGATACTAGTGATGGTACTAGTGATACTAGTGTTTTTGTCGATTAAAATAGGCTAGATATTGGAAACGTGCGTTTTATTACAAGGTTGCAATCACTTTTAACTCTTAAAGTGCCCATAATGTCAAAAATTATTTTTCGCTCATTTAATTCTACATTTCACCTAAAGAACTTCTGCGAAAAAAATTTCCGATTTAGATAAAATGCATTTTTTTTAGAATTTTTACAAAGTTCAAAATTCTGTTTTCTTGCGGTAGACCCCTGCCCCAGATCACAAGAGTAAAGCCCCGTCTACACGAGCAATTTTTATGTGGCAATTTTTATTTGCTTGTGTAGATGATCGACAAATATTTGTTGTTAATTTGCATTAGTAAATAATTTCGCGTAGCAGAGATGTCCATGGAAGGCTAGGGTACAAAGCAAGATGGCGAAAGCCACTAGAAGACACATTGGCCTTACTTTTAATGGCGGGAAGATCTACGTCTGGCCTATCTCCTCTTAGTATGGCAAGAATCTCTTCGTATTCTTTCTTTTTCGTATTACGGTTCTTATAGTTCTTGCTGCGACTATTCCACAAATTTTCCCTAGGTCGCAATGCTTCTAGTAACAAGGAAACAAGCGCATCTGCCCATCTACAGGCTGTACTCGAGGAAGCCGCCATGTTGGATGGCAAATATTAGAGACTAGCAGAGCTCTTGGCAATAAAGAAAGGGGAAGACTACCCCACGACTATCGCTTGGGTCAGAGCCAAAGCCTCTTTTGCAATCTTGAGAGCAGTACTTCTATGCCTTAGAGGCTCGCGTACCCTTAAGAGAAGGAACAATCTAGATATGGATTATTACTATTATTGTTATTATTGTTATTATTATTATTATTATTATTATTATTACTATTATTATTATTATCATTATTATTAATAATGAAAAAAGACCGTGGTTTGTTGGTATGGACTTACCTGGCGACCACGATCTCCTTTAGGCCCTGATGATCCAGTTGGTCCAGGATTTCCCTGACGAACAAACGCACAAAAAGACAGACTGTCAAATGAGGTAACTGTCAGCAGATTCAGTCTACTTTTACATTAAGGCAGTAGCTACTAGGTGATGATTGTCCTTATTCTCATTACCAGTATGTTCGACAATAAACTGAAATTGTGAGGAGAAAGAAAGCGTTGATCAGGGTTAGGATAAGACTTACCACACGTCCTTCTCCGCCAGGGGTTCCATCCAGGCCATCTCTTCCAGACATACCCTAAAAATAAAATATATGAAGACAACTAACGACCTCGCTTGTAAATTGAACAATAAAAACAATAAAAATCTTTGTTTCTCATTACAAATAAGATCACAGTTACAACAGTGTATTGTAATTCCGATCAGGTTGCTGAAATAACGTAAATATTTAATTATTTGTTTTTAATGAGACCTGAGGCACAATCAGCTGATCAGTTTGGGAGGGAAAAAACACATTGTATTGACCAAAAATATAATCTTAGATCATGAAATACATCATTACTTGTAAGGTCTTGCATCGTTTATGGCACGCTATTAAAAAGATGGTTTTTAGGTTACCGTATACCTGTAGAGGTGTCGCATGTCCAAGCGATGTAACACGCCCAGAGGAACAAATTAAGAAAGACAAAAATAAAATTCGCTTTGACTTGTAGCTTTCAAAATGTGATTCGGACGCTCGCATTTTGAGGTCATGAAAAATTCAACAATTTCTTTTATTCTTGGTGTAGTTTGATAGCCAGCTCAATAAACTTTAATTTGACATTCAGGTTCAGGTATCTACAGTTTAAACCAGACAAACTACAGACACCTCTTAAGGTATACGGTAAACTTAAGGCATGACGGCATGAAATAGTTATACATAGCTGTGGCTTCATGAGTTTAAAGCATACAGTGATATGCTTGTTCCACATTCTTACCGGAATACCGGGGAGTCCAGGCAAGCCACTTTTACCGGGCAATCCACGAGCACCCTGAAGTATGACAGAATTATGACTAAACAACAATACTAATCATTCATAATAATAACTAATGATATTTAGCCAGAAAGCTCCAGTTTCCGCAATGGTTTCAAGGAGGCCCTGGAATGACGTCAACTTTAAGGTTACTTCAAACCTTCGCGGGGCTACATCGGTGGATTTTTTTTTATTCAATAAAATTTAAGTTAGTCATTAAAGGTATCATTTCCAAAAAAAATTTAGGTAAAATATAAAAACGCGCGCGAGTTATCGACAAAAAGAGATTTTTTTAATAAAAGTTAATAAACCGCCAAGGTGTCATAATCCTCATAATTTGTTGACTCCCCAGCGACTTTTCGCGGCAAAGACCCCATTTCGCTTGGCCACGATATTTTAAACAAATCTGTTCATTGTCATTCAACTCGTTACGGTGGCCAATTTACATTTAGTTGATATAACCAAATTAACTTGTTACCACCACCGACGCAGCATCACAGTTTGTATTGTCGTGTACCGGTTCACAAACAAAAGACCCAACAATGTTCAACAGCTAAACAAAGATTCGTAAAGAAAGGAGTACAATGGTTATTCCCTCTATGTACCGGTACACCAGGACACAACGCCGAAACTCCTTAAACTTCTTAAACTGTTTGGAAAGCAGCAGTTTACAACAGCAAAATAACAATACCTTTACAGCGGGAATGCCCGGTTGTCCCGGATGTCCGGTTGGCCCGACCGGTCCCTAGAGAAACGAAATAAACCTGAGCATGAGCAGTGTAGCAACACAGGCCTTGCATACGGCTGGCGCGTCTCAGTGAAATTTGAACTGACAGGACTCAGCAGGCGGGAAAAACTTTATCTGTCCTGAAGTCAGTGTGCTGAGATATGAACTGATATGAACCTATGAACTGCGTTAAGTGTCCTTGCTTTGTATGGGTTCTCGTAGATAGAGGGCCCGTCCGATGTTCGGGAGGTCATTCTCTGTCCCACGCTCGAGTCATGTTGATCAATTCACCTTTCACATTTCATTACCGAGCTTAAAATTCACCATCTTTATTCACTTATATACATTATGTGGCGGGACATGGCTGGTTATTCGGAGCCCCACGCTTGGGTAAACAGTGTATAAAATTATTACATATTGAAAGTAATTTAGTTTTTCCGAATTACCGTTTTTTCAAATCAGTAATAGCTCCTCCGTTGTCTACACTGAGCTAAAACGTCCTTACAATGACAGCTCGCGAGTGGTACGCTTTCTTACGTTGAAGTTTATTCAGCGAAACCGAGAGAAAAATGCGCTCACTATCGTTTTTTGAAACGTAGCAAATCAGTGGTAAATTGCCCTGCAGGGTTAATCAAAGAAGAAGCCGTTTACTGTTGGTGTTGTGCTTCAACTTGGTTCTAGCAATAGCAATCTTCCCTGGTAAGGCGACTGACTGACATGCCATAACACAAAGAACAGATACAGTAGTTACTCACAGGGGGTCCCTGGGCTCCCACCTGGCCAGATGTTCCAGTGGGTCCCCTAAAGCCCTATAAAAAAGAAATCGGTTAAAAGCGGACAAGACAGACAGAGATTTTTATTTCGACATAGAATTACAGTCAGAATCAGTTTTCGAGGAAGCCGTGCTAAAATTGCTACAATTACATATAATTAAGTACTTCAGAGAAATACATTTAAACGAATGACAGTTCAAGGTTACTAACCGGGTATCCTCCCGGTCCGGGATCTCCTTTGACACCCGCTAGGCCTTGATCTCCCTTAGGAATGCAAACAAAACAGGAATGTATATTTTTATATTGTGAAAACACGCGTTGGGTGAATACTGTTTACAACAAAATGAATTATGGAACTTACTGTTTGTACTTAATAACTAAATCAAAATTAGTTTCTGATACCTAATGGCAATACGATATCGTAATGGGAATACGACAGGCCAAAACGCTCGACTGGTGCGACTTGTGAAATGAGTGGTCAGCGATCTTAGACAGATCAGTGGTCAGCGACTTCGTACTACTTTGCATGCACTAAATACCATGTCGGTATAGCCATGTGTCGGCCACTGACAGACTGACTTTGGAGGATGAAACACTCTTAAATGCAAACCAAAGCTCTTTCACCCGACTTTCAGAAGGGAACAACAAAGTCCTTGACACAACCAATAGAAGTTTAATTTTAGAGAACTAGCAACCCAAACAATACAGAACGCCAGTAGACGACCCAAACATGACCATCGATAGCGTTTGTTCGGAGCTTAAGTACTCTTGATAAACTAAGATAAACAGCTTGAAGTCATAAAACTCTCTGTGTGGGACGTCGTGTCCTAGAATCACAAGACTAACGTGGCAACTTCAAAATGATAAACAGTCGGTGATCACGTACCAAAAACACAAGATTTCAGCTTTTTAACACTTTTTTCGACTGAGAAGATATATTTAACACTCGAGACAGTGTTATACCACATCTCCAGGCACATCAAAGTTCCAAAAACACTCACGTTGTATTTTCAACTGATAATCCTACTGTGGTAAGTCTTACTGTCCACCTTAGTAACCTTAGTAACTGCACTAACAAAGGACACGAGCTACATGACACTAAAATGCCATCCATACCAGGCCCCCGGCTTCTCCTTTACCCCCTATTTCCCCTGTCTCCCCTTTACGCCCCTGAAAAAAATAAAAATACACACACGCGTCAGGTGATTCAGAATTTTTACATAATGCAAATTTATATCAGAGAAAGTTACCTCGTATGAAGTAGGATGTAAAGATTATTGTTAGGCCGGTGAGTACTCCATTATATGGGCAATGCAGGTATGTGTGGCCGTAAAGGGTTTAGTTTTTTGGCTGTTTTGGTCATAAATAGGAAATGGTTTTGTACTTTAGGAGAAGCTACTCTTTCATCATTATAGCTACGACCATCAACAACCCCCTTGACAAAGCCTTTAACATTGGTCTGATTTAGGTAACTTATTATAAGATTTGTCTGAAACACGGTATTGTTTAAAGGGTCGGGCAATAAATAGGATAACAGATTTTTGGTCAGGACATGAATAGGTTAAGGTTTTTGGGAACCGGGCCACACACCACCACCCAATTTTCTTGGGGAGTACATGGGGTCAGGTTGCCCAGTTATATCACGGCTGACAAATTACTCCTTAATTTTGGAGCGTTTAACCGGTTTCCTCCATGACGAAAAGTCGTCTGACAGTTAAATTTATTTCGCGCATAATTTGTACGCCATTAAATATCTAACAGTGCCCAACATCCATAAACATTGTTCATCCTTTTCAATCCTATGTAAATTGCATCCTTACAGAAATACAGCTCAAATGATAACAGTCGAACGTCATTTATGCGGCCACCCGTTATTAAATGGCCAGTGATCAAAGTCACGAAGTTACCAGCAATATTGTACAAAAGAAAGGCCAACACCATAAAGCGGCCGCGACCACCTTTTGGTCGTCATGTCCCGGTTTTCTATTGTCCTTACGGACACACAAAGCTGGTGTCTTTTGAAAAAGGCGATAACAGTCCGAAACAGAAAGTGACCTCTGATAAAAACATTCAAATACAGGTTTATAATTGTCCCCATATGATTCCGTGTTGCCTTGAAACACTGTTTCCATTTGAATAAATTGACGTACTAAGCCTCGTGCTAATTCCCGACATACCCCTATTAACTCATTTCCTAAGGTGACCGCTTAATTGGGGTTCGACAGTACATGATGGATTGTCATATAAAAGAAAGCATTACAATGAAATAAAAGCTGGTCTGGTACCTGCTCGCCGGGATTCCCTTTAGTGCCTTGTAATCCACGCGGTCCTGTAGGCCCCTAAAATAAACACGAAAAAAGAGCTAGATATATTAATTATTATAATACAGCAAGATAATCTTGAGGTCAATCCGCGCGTCTGATTCTTTCCTTCTCAGTCGGGGTTATGCTGCGTGTGTATTTTGCCCTGAATGCCATATAATAACTTCTTACTAACCGAACCGCATGGGGAATATTGGAACTTGGTCGTTTTTGCCAAGGCTGCCGGCTAATATTTCTAATAACTTCCAATTTTAAAGGAATGTGGTTACCGGTACCCCTCTCCAGCATTTATCAAGTTAATTCAATTAATTCCTGGTCCTATCATGCTTTTGTTTAGTTCATGTCACACCTCGTTAAAGTGCTCGTAAAAATGTTCTGAACTGTTAAAATATGGACAACGTACTTCAAATTCAACTTTCTCTCGCAGGGTCAGCTGGAGAGTCTCGATAAGTTCCGCATAATTACATTTAATCATCACCACGCTAGGAGGGGTTTTGGAAACTTTGGCCTTGCTCAAATGTTCAAGGGAAGCCGTCTTAAGTTCACCACACTTTGAGAAAATTTTTAGAACTTTATTTTGGCCTTTGTTGCTCAAATGTTCAAGGGAAGCCATCTTAAAATAACAAAACGTATGTACCGGTGCTCCAATCTGTCCTGGAGTGCCTGGTGAGCCAGTGACGCCGCGAGATCCCTGCATGGTGAAAAACAGACAACTAAATGAGTCACGCGGCGTGGCGTGATTTATTAGAGGTTAATTAGCCTCAATTAAGATTTTCATTGATGCGGTAAGATTTTGTCCGTAGTAAAATTCAGCTACTATAAAGCAAGTTTTCAAGATACAACGACGATTATAAAAGTGATTGGAAAACTAGGAAATAAATATCATCTTTATCGCCTCTTTCAGTACTGCTTTTTTTTGCGGGGGAGATGTTTATTTACACATCAATCGCCCCAAGCAAAGGCAAATGATGCAAATTGTAGCAGGGTTTTTATTTAACATTTGATTACGAGGATCTAATTGCACACACTTGGTTTGAAGGTGATAGAATTTTTCTGCACGTTGTTATGAGCGTTGTTAAGGATGCGCTAAGAATTATGGGTAAATGTACCAGTCACCATATTTTCCCCACAGAGGATTACTGTCGCATCTTTTGTCAAGTGCAATCTTGAAAAATTTACTCTAAATTTTTCAAGTTCGTCGTTTGTGATCCGTATTTATTTTCTCCATCCTTGTTCCTTCATGGTTTTTTCATATCTTATTGCTGTTTTTTTCTATCATAGGTAACAATTATTTTCAGGTTTCCTTCAACTTTGTACTTGGCCAAAATAATTCAAAATACCCCCACTATAGCCCGGGGGGTACTTGGGTCAATCTTTGTTGGGTATGTGCCGCTGGCCTCTCAGGACCCCTACATAGTGTATGGCCAATTATAGACCCCATCTTAGTCACTTTTGGGTAAATGTAATTTTCACGACCCCAACTTAGTCACTTTTTGTTATTGCGTCTACCGTATATTAAACAACAGCAATAAATACGGTAACATTTTTTTCGGCGAATCTTTCCGTTTATAAATCACCACTTGCCAGAATTTTCTTAATCTCAAAATCCCGGAAATGCGTGGCCCCATTATAGTCAGTCCAGTCGTGAAAATGGGACCCCATCCAGCCGCACATCGCCATTAGCGCATTTATAGGAAGTTCCCCCCCCCCGGAGGACTATAGCCTGTCAGTCGATCAAAATATACTCTTTCACAAAAATACCAAAGTGACTTGGCTAGTCAATCATGACGCCGTGAAAAATTGCAGTATTGGCTCGATGTTGTCCGTTTTACTTTACAAGATACTGAGCAACGTCTTTGCCATGGATTCAGCCAATTCTAAGAGACAGGAGTTTGACAAGGTCTCTTCACCTGTTCGCCTTGTTTGCCTCGCCGTCCAGGGATTCCGGGACTGCCATCTAGTCCCTAAGAGAAACAGATAAATGGTTATGGTTTAAGATTGCCACTCACTGCTTTTTCTTTTTCTTTTGGAACGTCAAATGTTCTTAGGTTGTGCAGAGTGATTTCAACCTAGACTAATTTCTTTAACCTAGTAGGTTAAATTTGTTACTTTGTTATTTCTTTTCCACTTTAAATGAGCTGTGGATTGAACGAATGAAGGTATACCTAGTATGATTGAACACTCCGGATGATTTTCCTACTGTGTAGAATTGTTGTTAAGCAAGCAAGTTACACGCCTATCGACCAATGAGAGCGCGCGTTGTAGCCCAGTTATTTTTTACAATTAGTTTTAGTATTTTTTAAATTGAACTAAACTGGAAAAAAAGCAGGGAACACTGAACGGTTTAAACAAAAATGCAAATTTATTATGGCTGATGTATTATGCTGCACCTTTGGTCCTGGTAAACCGGGGGGTCCAATGCTTCCAGGAACTCCATCAGAACCCTTGTGACAAACAAAATAACACATCAGTTGATGAATGTCTTTAACAAAGAAAACAGTAAATGGTTTGAGTCCAAGAGTCCGGGTAGGGGTAGTTCTGAAAAGAACTGTTGTTGGTGACCGACGTTTCGGCAATCTGGGCAGAAGTCATCTTCAGAGTCAAGTGCATAGTGTTAGTCAGTCGATGATATTGTAAGTCTGGTCCGTCACTTTAGCTATGATGGTATTGGCTGAAAGCCTCGTGTCAAGTATCATTGGTCGGTTCTAGAATGTTTTGATCCGTCTATTGTTAGTCAAAACGGTGATTTAAAATTTTGAAATGGTAACAGTGTCCTACCGGTTGACCGTCTTTTCCATCTGATCCTGGAAGGCCAGAACGTCCACGACCTCCCTATGTAAACATATTTAACAGAAAATAAGTACTACAGTGGAAATCAATTAATACCAGGAAGCCACGACAATTTAGCCGTATTAACGTGGTGACTGAAATAACAGGCAGGCTCGGATTCTATGAGTTGTCTAATAAAACTGATTAAAAAGGATTATTCAGGTTAGGATTTTAGAATGTGGACGTTTGCCGTATTACTTGAACGGGCTTTTCTTATAAAAAAATATACTGTCGTTTCACCGGAACAAAAAAGGGCCGTAATAACGAGGTGACCGTAAGCCAAGGTTCCACTGTAAATGAATGAATTTTAAAAGTTTAAAATATCCAATGTAACCCTCAGTGTCAAATACATTGTTCAGTTATTACTCCAGTGAACAAGAAGAACAACAGGTAAAAAACCATTACAGGTGTAAAGGGAAAGAGAGAGTATGAAGGAGTTGATCCTGATACAACACATCCTTAATGATAATAAAAAATAAATCTTGACTGGAATCACTTACTGGCTCTCCCTTATTGCCAGCTCTGCCGGGAAGGCCTGGGAGTCCTGGGATACCCTATAATAACATAACAACACAAATGATAACTGAACAATCGTTTGCTATCTTTCTATAAATATTGATTTTGGCCATTCGTTATTTGAAAAACAGAAGCAAAAGTTTATGAGTTAGAGAAGACTGCCTCGCTTGCAGACGGTCGGTCGACTGATGGACGGATGGACGGATGGACGGAATGACAAACAGACTGACTGTCTGGCTAGCTAGCTGACGGACGGCTGAATGACGGATGAAAAGACACACAGATTGTTTAACAAACTGACTGACTGGCTGACTCATAAACTAACTGATTAACAGACACACTGACTGACTAACTGACAAACAGACATACCGGTGCTCCAGGTGATCCAGTTGATCCACGCTTCCCTTCAGGTCCCAGCTCTCCCTACATTGGATTGGATCAAGTGTGCAGTGCATTAGATCAAAGGAAATACAATATATGCGTTAACACATTAATACATGCAATAACTAAGGAGTACCACATACCGGTATTCCATCATCACCGGGTGGCCCATCATCGCCAGCAAGTCCCACAGGGCCCTATCACAATTGAAACAACAATGATCGCATTCAGCATCACCTCAGATCAACAATATTTTAGCAGAAGGCACTCACGTGCTCATCTTTTACCTTTTCGATAGATTAGCTTCCTTTACTACTAACAGCATCATTCGCATCAACTGCAGAATTGAACTATTCTGAACAGGCATATTCCTGCAAAATCTTTCTCTCATGTTGTGTTTCAGCTTGTTCTTTCTTGCACTTTACCGAAACAATATTAATGGACGTGAACAAAACAAAAACAATGAAACTTCCTTACGGTTTGTTTAGGTGAAGTAAACCAAACATTGTACCACAACAACAGCAGATAGCTGATAAGAGAGTAACTAATGAACTGAGCAGAAGTGTAGCAGCTCTCATAAGCTGTTATTGTTTCATTATTGTAGTATCTGTTATTGTTTTAGGGCTAAACGCATTGTTTCTGTTGTTTGATCTGTTGTTCCGTTACAGGATATCAAGTCATTCCGTGTGAAACCGTGCGAGACCTGAACTACATGACCTGAACTGCGAGGCCTTCTGTACCAGATACACATCAAACACATGAGTCAGTGAGTGTAATGATCTTTGACGGTACTCAGCTTAATTTATTTTAGTTATTTTACCGGTACTCCAACAGACCCCGCCTCTCCTATAGGTCCACGATTACCCTGCAAGGAAATGCGAGTAACTAATGTTAAATTACTAGTCGTATTTGAACTCTCTTGTCTGTTGGAAATATGATAAAACACGGTCACTCGTGTTTGATGTATTTCTCCTCCTACTACAGACCAAGTCTTTGCAGCAGTAAACGAAAACCTGTCCTGCAAAACTTTATTAAAATAACAGAAAGTAGTTTATGATTCTTGAACTGAGTGGAGTCCATTTCAGTCCATCATCATACGAGTGATTAACGAAATCAGACAACCGCGAAGCAGGAGTCGAGTACGATTACAGACTGAATTGGACAACACGATGTACCGTTACCAACTAATCATAACCGTTACAATTTCCCACAAAAGTAAAAGTTTTATTAGAAAAAGAGCTTTCAATAGTCAATTTGAATATCACAATTAAAAATATTGAGAATAGTTTGCAAAATGACTGTTACTTTTCTTTCAAAACAGTCACCGGAGACTAAACCTCCAAAAGGTCAGTCTCTTCAATTGGTTACTATAGTGATTGTAATCAATGCTGTGATTGGTGGAATTGATTGCTCGTGTAAATGTCCGATAACAGCCAACTGTCCGATTACAACTTAGATTATTTAGAGCAAAATTGTAATTGTTTTGATTAATTATTATATTAAAATAAACCAGGTCTTACCACTTCGCCTGGTCGTCCATCTTTTCCTCTCTCGCCTCGTAAACCCTGGTAAACAAGATAACACTTTGTTAACAAAATAAGAAGATTTTACAAGAGAGCACTGCTATACAACACTATAATACATCATAGTGGAGATGGTCAATAAGTCATGAATGGTTAGGTGGCATTTTTTTTTCTGCGGACAAATTCAAAGATTGCCGATAATAATATTTCAGTTAAAAATATGAGTAAGCCCTCACCATTTCACATGCCAACGACGCAGCCCAAAAAAAAGGTCAGTTCAATAAGGTAATGGAGGTAGATGGTCCCAACATTACTTTGTCGAGTAAGAACGCCTTGAACTGACTAAGTACAACTCACCGGATTTCCAGTACTTCCAGGCAGACCTGGGGCTCCTACTGGTCCTGGAGATCCCTGCGTTAGAATAAACCAAGTAATGTACAACTCGTTATTCATGCCAGTAATCGGCAAAGTCATCGTCCTTTTGACATCTTAGGCAACGCTCCGTTTGTGGGAAATGTTATTTAACAGTAATAGTAACAGTAACTTTATTATTACATAATTCAATTGCAAGCCTTAGTAGCTGGCAACGGAGGAAACTAGAAAAACTACAGATAAGTAAGTGTTAAGAGTCCAGATTCCCACACATGCAACTTAGTATGATTTGACAACCAGTTTCCTTAGCAAATATTCCTGAATTTCCAAAAAGCTAGTTTTTTCTAGTTGTCTAGAATACTGGTAAACTGCCCTTGTGTACTTTCTCTTTGTTCCATTAGTATGTGACACACCACTAACACATTGTTTTAAAGGACGTATGTCACGGTTTGCACATCATGAAAAGCCTATATTTTTAAGCTCTTCGTCTGTAATCCGTGTCAATCTTCTCCATCCTTAACTATCCTTGTTCTTTTATGGTTTATTATTTTCTCTTTGGTGTTTTTCTATCTTAGTACACTAATATTTAAAGGTTTCCTTCAATTTAAAGGTAGTTTTGCACGTGGCCAAAATACAGTGACTACATAAGCATCTTTAAAATGATGTTTTCTATTAGATTCCTAACTATGATTCACAAAATCAGATTACGAAAATGACACTAACATCAGGAGGAAGAACCAGTTTTCCTTGTTGCTATGTGCCACCTTTTAAAAATTTTAGTATTTTTCGGTATATCGAGCGACGCTGTGTGTGTTTTATGGAGTTGATTGAGAAGTGAGTGAAAAGAGCGCGCAAATTAAATCAGAAAAGGTTGTACAACATAAATAAAAAGAGTCCTTTAAACGTTGTTAGGGATAACTCCTCCTATACAAGGTTTGTTAGTAATTAGCGGGTGTTTGATGTACCTGAGTAAGTCTTTCTTGGCTCTTCTTGTAGTGCACTTATAACCTATGCGTGCTTTACGAGGCACAATTTCTGTAGTTTATTGATAATTTAATAATATTGATGATAATAATAATAATAATAATAATAATAATAAATGGTCGTCTAACAGCGTACCGTTAACCCCATGGCTCCTTGCAGGCCAGTTTCACCTCTTTCACCTTGACGCCCCTATAGCAGAATAAAAGTTGGAGTTCATTTAAAAAACTATCCATCAGACGGACATTCAGATGCCTCTCTGTTGTAACAGCTTGATAAAAGGTTAACCGTTAATGCTACAAAGGCACAGCTAAAGAAAAGGCCGACAGGTGACAGTATTCAAGAGATGCCATGGCTCGGTTGATAGAATATCGCAACAGCGTGTGACGACGTAAGGTTTATGTTAATTTAGGAACTCAAGATGGTTTCAAAGGTGTAATAATGTGTACATTTCTTATGAACAATACACGCAAACATAAGATAAAAATAGAAGACATGTGGGACAACGAACTAGGTACATACACCCTACGATAATTAAACATTAAGAGGTTAGAAATGGACTAATAGTAATGAATGAAACTAATAGCAGCAAAACAGATAATGCTAAAAAGTTATACATGGAAAAATATTCCATTTTCAGTATCTATAGGTCTCAAGGAATTCTCACTTGTTTAAGGATTTGGGGATCAGCGTCTGGTGAGGCTGAGAGGTAAAATTACAAGCTACATGGCTTATAATGTGGACATGAAAGGACAATTCTAGAAGCTACAACAACCTGTTGTATAACCACTGACCGATGGCACATAACAGTTATGTAAGTTGTGCAAACTTATTAACATAAACATACCTCTCTGCCTGGGGAACCCGTCTTACCCTGCTGCCCTCTGTTACCACGAGTCCCCTGATAACAAAATATCCCAATATATATGATCAATTGAAGTGTTTGACGACTGTTCGTCACACTCAGTTTTACATTACTACACCTTACTTGTGCTATAAATATAGGGAATGTGATTTCGAAGACATTATCGTTGGTCTTTCGTAATGTGAATACTAAGGACTTCACTGTTTTCCCGAGGGGACACTCCTAAAAACCTTGGGTGGGGGTACGCAGCCCGCTTCCCGAAATTCTTACTGTGATTTTCCCCGCCCTATTTCAGGCCAAAATTTGATACCCTGTTTCAGACCTGTCTTATAATCAGTTTCCTAGTTCTGACCACAACGGCTCAAAATCCATACCCTTTGGGAATGTACATACCTATTTAGCTAATATAAGGGAGTACCGCCCCCCCCCCCCGGGACTGTTGTCTTATGATAGACATTCACACCTTGTCTCCTCTGGCTCCACGTTCTCCTGGTGCGCCGTCTCGTCCTGGGATACCCTGGGAATAAAATAGAAAATTGCATGTATATTTTTTGCAGTTTTAGAACTATTTACAAAATATTCCAAAGAAAATATGCGCGCTGATTGGTTTAAAATCGTGTTTCCATACAGAACTAGCATTCGCTGTTGATGTAATGATGGCGGGAGCAAAGAGAATTTATATTTTGATTATCAAAGTAAACAATTTGTTTTCTTGTTTTCGTCGCGGTATTTTCTAAAAGAAATAGAAATATAGAAGAAGATATATAGATGTTCTAAGTGTTTCTAGGACACTCGTGCACGTTTATCAGAACTCGAAAAGTGTGGAAACACTCACCTAACGGCTCGTGTTCCCACAGAATTTCTCGTTCTCCCAAACTTCCATTCGTGTCTCTATTTAACAATTAGATTATCACCTCATAAAAATCGAGAGCGAAACAATATAATTGTTTTAGTAGAATTCTAACTGAAATTTGCTTCAAATAATTATTCCAATTTTTTCTGGTCATAGTATTAAACTTCACGCTTTAGAGAAATCGCGCGGACTGAATTATCAATTTAACATTTGCAATTGTGCACACGCGCTCATCAGTTTATTCAAAAAATTTCAAGCATTTTTCACGAGACCGTAAATGCCTTACTCTGTCTTCTCAGGAATTTCATTATCAAATTCGGAGAAACAAGGAAACAATTTTCTCGACCACACCAAGCAACGGCTAGCCGAAGACAAGCGACAGCCGGAAATACATCTGCGTTCGCAGGCTGAACAACTGCACATTACTGGCTGGCTGATAGTGGGCTATAGCTTAGCCAATCAGATTACAGCATTTGAATTAGTATACTAGTAGAATTCTACTTAAAACTCCGCGATAGAAACAAGGTACATGTTTTCTATTTCTTAATTATATAATATATCGAGTTATTCTCGCATAATCTATTAGACGACGTCACATAAGCATTTTGTTTTTGTTTCTAGGGTAGGCTAGGGCAATTACTAAATCCTTTGATACGAGCTCCAACCTCCTTCTCAATACTTTTAAGTGGGAGAAGCTGTCTCTTCGGCGTAAAAAACAGAAATAACTAGTTACTTAGAAAACAATTCATGATCTTGCCCCGGAATACCTTCAACGCCTTTTCAGTCACCGAAATGCTGAATATAACTTGAGAAACTTAGAAGGTAAAATTGCTCTACCCAAGCCAAATGTTAATTATTTGAAACGAAGTTTCTCTTATAGCGGGACCTGTTTGTGGAACAATTTGCCCCAATACTTAAGAATTCGAAATGCTGACTCTATTGGGCAGTTCAAACGTACAACCAAGAAGGTATCTGACCTATCAGATTCCCACACGGCAATCATGTAAAACAGTTGTAAAGCGTTTTTTTACTTTTTTTTAGCTTAACTGATGATTTTCCGTATTAAAATAAAGTTTACTTACTTACTAAGAACATCAGCGACACGTTCGGCTGCTGTACTTCATAGAAATGAAAAAAGCGGGTGAATGATGCACGAAGTTCAAATTGAGAGGCTTAAGGTATCACTTTATGTTAGCATGCTTTCAAGTCGACAAACAAATGAAAGGATCCGCTAAAAGCTTTTAGTCGGAGAAAATGGAGCTCCTCAGCCAGTTTGTACCTGGTAGAATTTTGTAACCGAGGGGTTTGGTTTGGTGGAGGAGCCTTGAACACTCCTACTCGTTAGCTACTCATGAAATTCCACCAGCTTCACAGGTTTCCGCTATTAGAATTATTTACCTCAGCTCCTGTAGCGCCACTGAATCCCATTGCACCCTGTTGGCCTTGTTGTCCCTGTGATGATATTAAACAAGTTCAGCATTACATGAAAATAGAAACAGAATTTAAAATCAAAACACGTAAAAAAAGGCAATAGCAAAACTTCGCAAGGGTTTTTTTTTTGGATGGGATTGTAAACAGAGGGGCTTATAGTATCTGGGGAAGGTTTATAAACGCAATAAAGATAATCGTTTCAAAGTGATCAACAGCAGTGTTGATCGAGATACGTTTTTCATACACTAGTTTCAATTAAGCTTTAATCATTAAAATAAATCGAATTAATTTCATATTAAACCAGAGGAGACTTAAATTTGGGACTAGGCTTATAATCGTACCTATCTCGTACCTAATATTTTGTTTACAGGTAAATGGGCCAATAACCGGGCGCCTTATAAGCGGTAGCTTACGGCATAAGGGATGCATGAGTGACATCTGCTTGTATAATACTTACAGCCATCCCTGCAGACCCAGGTCGCCCATCATCACCCGGCTGGCCCTGAAAACAGAAAACAAAATCAGCCATCCAGGTCCGGTTTTTCGAAGGCTGTATAACGCTATCTATCGGATAGATCGCTGTCCAGCGGATAAGTGTTAACAAAACAACCCACCCTATCTACTGGATAGTGATTTATTCTGTGGACAGCGCTTCGAATTTACCATGCAGGATCCACACACACAAACTTAGCAAATGAAGTTGAACCTAACACCAAACTCAAAGCAAAAAGGATCAAATAGCTTTTAACGCAACTCGAAATACTTCAAAGGAATCAAAAAGAATTTGAGAAGTTAAAATGTTTAAAGGTGACACAGCATAAATTTCAAAACCATCAATAATTTATCATCATTACGCCTACATAGGCGGAACACTTGAGCTGTTTTTTAGTTACTTACTGAGTAACAAAAAAACTGAATGTGATCTGGGCATGTTCACAGTACTTAATATTGAACTTAATTCTCTCAAATGAGACCAAATGTACAATTTATTTGACGTCTCCTCGCCTTTCAAGATACCCTCGTGAGTCGAGGGCTATTCATTCTAAAATAAACTACCGAGGTTAAATTTGTGAAAAGTTGGGAGAATTTAAAATATCGCACTTGGATAAGTTACGCCTTTCTTTTTCAAGATATGCCATTTACTCGAATTTCCTACCAAAGGACCACAAATACTACAAGGAATCGAAATTATACTTTTGAAAACACTTCCATGTTCAAACTCGACCTAAATTATATTTGTTGTTGCTTTCTAAAAGAACATGTACCTTGAAATCCATGTTAATTCTCTTTACCTCAAAGGTGCAACACGTTAGCCAGTTATTATTAATAAAAAAAAAAATTAAAAAAAAAACTATTTGTTCATTAAAACCGCAAAGGAATACCTGCACTCCAGGGCTACCAATTCTTCCTGATTTACCTGGTGAACCTGGGGGTCCCTGTGAAGGCAAGAAAACTTCTGAATGAACAGCGAAACAAATTGACTGCTTTAACTTTGAATTACTCGGACTAAGTTGTGCATATATCAACTAAGTTGAAAATGTAAATTGGCCACCGTAACGAGTTATAAAGCTGACGTTTCGAGCGTTAGCCCTTC
>OMLO01001325.1_pt1 | contig 18815 bp, 14 predicted proteins | sample 1674811 | NCBI WGS metagenome assembly OMLO01 (sample SAMN06265003, study PRJEB25207) | coral metagenome | isolation source: Coral host | place: Mexico:La Bocana,Puerto Morelos, Mexico | collected 2008-11-13 | reverse complement strand
AAGGTTCATGAAAATTCCAAGGAGGAAAGAGGGTTCAAAAGCCAAAATGTTTTATAAAACGAAACATATTCATGAAGTTTAACTGAAATTTCCAGGAGGTGAGAAATTCAAACAAAAAAAAACATTCATGGGAGGGTATGGATATTTTCTGGAGCAACATCATATAAACTAGAGAAAATACATGTAAATACATGGGCAGGGAAAAATTTTCCTAACACTGTTCATACTGCCAGGGCAAGAAGAAAAGAGTATGACCATGGAACTCATGGCATTGGGGACTGGAAACAGATATCAGGAGACGGGCTGGTCTGGAGTCAGCTTGGAGGATAGCCCAGGACAGAGATGCCCTGAGGACTCTTGCAAGTCGCATAATAAATGCCCCACAAGGAAATCTAGGCATAAGTAAGTAAGTGTTCAGTGATGAATTCATAGATCCAGACATACCTGCATTACAGAGTTTGTTATATTAATTGGTATGCAAACACATGTACCTGATTCTCTGAGCTTCTGGGGTAAAGTGGTAAAGTTGAGTGGTAATCCATAAGGGCTTTCTGGATTCAGTGTCTGATGCTGCAAGCCTAAATCAGTAAATGAACAGGTATATCCACATGAAGGAGGAAACATTTTAGAGCTTAAATCAATGACACAGATTTGCAGCTAAGCGAAAGTTACAGTACTGTAACTCTATTAATTCAGGCTTCATTAGTTTTGCCACAGCTCCCCTGTTAAGTTGGCATATTTTAATTTATTTGTATTCAAATGTTGTGTGATGGACTTTCTAAGTGATGTCAAACTTTTCCAAATTTTTCTTTCAAAGAAAAACTAAAGCCTTGCGGTTCATTAGTTCATTAGTTTTCAACAGACTCATATTCATGAAACTTTGAATTTTTACTAAATTAGGCATGGTAAATTGAGCTCCAGAGGTAATATTTTACTTTCATGAAAAAAAGAAAACTTTTATATTACATGACATTGGTAAAAAGGTCTATTGTGTAATATTTTGTCGCTGAAAAGAGCGCAGTCAAACAGAGGCAGGCCAGACTCACAGTGAGGAGTTATTCTTTTTTAATCTTAATGTAAATGTTCAACAAAACTCTTTCTTGGAAGAGGATAATCAAAAAGTGATAACTCGCCTAAAAGGCTTCGGATGAAGCCCAGAAGCGAGAAAAAAAAAGACAACAAGGCATTAGGGCAAGTCATTTTTGTTGCAAAAATGTCACAATTTCAGCTATAATGTCAATTACCCTTTTCCCTTTACAAATCCTTTATAAAACAAAAGTGTTATAACACAACACCACCATATGCTGCCAGGCGAAGGTCACGTTTCATGTAACCAAAACTTGGTTGTTATGTACCTGTAATAGTAGATGTCGGCTGTAAATGTGTTACATTTCGCTGAAGTTTGCATTAAGATTTAAAAAAATAATAACTCGTCGCATTGTAAACCTGGGCCGCCTGTGATCTGTCTTCAAACTTTTCGTTTTAGTGTGAACGAAAAACATTTTAAAAGCGGAGCTTGGTGTAGTGTGCACAGGGCCTCAGAGATGTTTTCTCTTTGGTGACAATGGATGGAGACTTTCCATCCTATATCCACCTCCACCTGCTATGGAGGGTATATTCTGGTGAGGTCTGAGTAGACTCTCTCAGAATCTGCAGTGGGGGTAGAAAAGGTTTTTTCTCTTATTTCTTTTTTAAGAAACAGGTTTAATCGAAATTTGTAATTTTTGAAAATTATCCCTATCGGAATCGCCCTTTTCGGAATATGTTTTTCGTATAAGCCTAATTTATGAGCCGTATCGGAATAATTAAAATTAAGACTTGTCGGAATCAGTTTTCGCTGGACCCTCATTTCCAGTTGCGGAAAACTCTTGGAACTTCCCATGGTGACTGAATGTGAAGGCTGCACCACGTCGCAGTCATCATATAGTTCACAGATGCAAAAATCAGTTCAATGTCAAACTCACCAGTGTGGATTGGATACCTTCCTGACATCAAGGCGCTTCTCGTAGGTGTACAAATCGGAAGAACGTAATAGTTGTCGAGCTCGACCCCTTCGGAAGCCAGCTTGTCAATATTTGGAGTTCGGATTTTAGAGCCGTGAAATCCAACATCACTCCAGCCAAGGTCATCGACTACAACAAACAATATGTGTGGAGGTGAAGCGGCTGCACTTTCACGGGTAACAAGCAAAAGCAGTGCTATCCTGCAAAGAAGAAACTGCGCAAAGAGGGGTCTCGACTCCATGTTTAAACCAAGACATTTCATGAGGTCATATATCACCGGATCTTTTATCATGCGAGAACTGCGCCCGCATGTTCACACGGAAAAAGCTATCTAACACAAAGCGAGACTGCGAGTAAGCTCTCTTGCTCTCTTCTCGTTCTCATGTACAGGCGTCCCCAACGGCTAGTTGACCAAACAGCATGCGTCTTCTAGGATCAACACTTAATTAAAGAGGGTCATTAAAGTTTGGGGTTTATAAACTTGCATCCAGTCCAAGAGAATAGGATGGGTTAGTGTGAGGGTGGGGTAACTGGGAACCAATAAAATTGCGGTTTGGTCCTCTATATTTTTCATTTTGACTACCTGATTTGCTTCCTTTTCCGTTTTGAATCGCATCCTCATGTGATTCCACGAACATTTTCTCCTTCTACCTTTTCTTCGCTTCTCGCCGGACGAACTTTGAGAAAAGAAGGGGGGCTACTTTTGTCTCTCGCTTATCTTTTCGTCTCTCTCATGATACCCTCTTGCACCGATGCTATTTGGGCTTGTTACGCAATCTTCCAGGAAAATTGCGTGCCAAGTCCAAAGTCGCTCTGCGTTGAAAACATTTTCTTCAAACTCTTTGATACTTTAAGGTCTCCTTCCGTTTGAAGGAAATCTTCAAGTTTTCAGTTTGATCGTAAGATACCTCATATTATTTTAGGAAGTTTTAAAGATACTACATGTACAACCAGAGTTAATAGAGGGAGACTCTATTAACTCTGGTACAACATATCAAATTCTTTTCATTACCTTTATTTTCCATTATTTATCATTCTTTATTATCTATCTTAAAGGTCTTACCGGTACTTTAAGCTGAATTTATTAACGAAATTAAAAGGAAACATGAGATAAGAAAAAGTCATTCCTTCTTATCAAGAAATGAATGAAACAAATAACTTGATTACGTAAAGAAATTGTTCTTTATGAAAGCACTGTACTGATAAGAGTGTGAAGAGCAACAAGATAATTTCTACGCAAAAAGAGGAAAAAATGATAAAAAACAAAATGACTAAATATATATATATTTTAATTTAACGTCCTTACATATTAACTGAGAAGAACTATGTGCAAATAACACCCGTTCTTACCACAATATATAGTGGTTACTTATTTTTATTTAGTTGCCGTAGAACCACATATGCTGGCAACATTAAATCTTTACTTTTGATTAACTCGGCATGCGTGTTCATTGATATAGAGAAAAGAATTAAAATACTCACAGGATACTGCCCATCCCATTTAAGTCTTATGAAGGTATATTTACAATTCGAAACTTTCGTTAGGTTTTCATGCAATATGTCACTACTTGATAGGTGGCAGATCCAGAGGGCTTTGAAGTTTGGAACAATACTTATAAGTGAGAGGAATGCATCAGGGTCGTTCAAGATTAGTAACCTAGCTTTGTGGTTTGTCACGCAATCTTCCTCCCGTGACGAGCCCAAAAAGCGTCTGTGTAGGCATAGTTAGTAGAGTTAGTCCCTTCTACTAACTATGGTGTAGGGGAGGAGCGAGGTAATCTCCAAGAGCCGAAGTGTGGGTGGGCGGTTTCTTTTAGTAATACCGGGGGGGAGAAGGAGATTGTCGAAAATGGCGGCTTGTCGTGATAATGTAGACAGCAAATACAAGGCCAACGAAAACGACGTGTTCACAGCGTCGAAACCAATCAACAACTCGCAGTGAAAACGCGGTAGACGGAAATAACGATGCGAAAACGGCCGTGTTAACAGAACGTCTTACATGAAAACGTGCAAGTTAGTAACCAAAGTAACATTGTTGATGTGCTTAGCTGTCGCACGTCTCAAGTGCACCAATCAGTTTTTAGCTTTCAGCTTCTACTTTTGGTTGAATTAGGATCACCAGCGATGAAATGAGTATAGTTACAATAAAGAGAACGAAGAAGAAGTTATCAATAATGTTCACCGCAACGTGCCATTCCAGCTTCCTTTTATCTTCTGCCATGGCTCGATCAATAAACATAGACACCTTGTCCATGCCGACCACTTTCACTTCCTTCTCTCCCGTGTTAACAGCGTTCTTAACGTCTCCTGTCGAAGTTACGTCAGTGACAGTAATTTTGTCCTCCTCTGGCATGACTTGGGTCTTTTTCACTTGGTAATCTCCAGATTTCATTTCTTTACTTTTGAGTTGTTTTCTTTTCAGCCGCTTCAAAGGGCCACGGCTAAAAATGGGCCCCAGTAACTCGAACAGGACATACCGAAGCCACCCAGTAAGCTGAATTTTGGGATGATGGTGTTCAATATTGAGACTAATACAGGTGCACAGGAGACCCAGCGAGACCTCGATCATGACCACGGAGAAGTACGTGCTAATGAGAGGAGTCACTTCAGATGTCGACGGTATGGCTTCAATGACGACAATCATAAACACGGTCATACCCAGCAGAATGGTGATCATAAGAGAGATCCGCTCGCCGGTTTCCGGCGGAAATAGAAAAGCCGTAGCTGTCAGAAGCGCCAGGACAAAGCAAGGGACAATCAAATTGTTGATATAGAACAAGGTACGCCTCTTGATTCTTATTTCGAATGTTAGATCGGGGTATGGTTCGGGACAACACCCGTAGAACACCTCGTTTCTGTTTGCATCGGCTGACAACAGATCCCATTCGCCATTTCGCGTGAATGTGCTCAGGTCTGCACCCGGCAAGTCGTTGTAGAAGGCAAGGTCAAGTTTGAGTCCATGAAAAGTCCAGGAGCCAAACTTGAGTTGGCAGGTCTGCATGTCCCAAGGGAAATACTTGACGTTTATTTTGCAGGAGCTCTTGATTAGGTTTGGAGACAGCCACGTGATCGTACCGTCATTGCTGATGATGACCTTAGTGTCAAACAGATACTGTTCACCATGATCTCCTTCCTCATTAACACTTGGAATAGAACAACAAAACCATGTGAGTAAATGAGCAATGTCGATGTTTCTCACTGAAGTGAAAGCGTGAAACTGATACTTTGTCTTTAGTGGCGAGGCTAAACTTACTTGTTGTGTAGGACAATGTCTGGTTTCCACACTAGGTTAGGACTTATATTGATGGAGCTGAGACCACTGTACTTTGAAGGGTCCCATACTAGCCACGGGTCATGCCATTGCTGTAACGAAAAACAAAACTGCATTTGCAAGGACGATCCAGCATTTGAAAAAACACTCTTGCTTTTAGCTGACGAAAACATTGTTAAGACATTGTTAAGACATTGTTAAGACATTTGACTTGCCTGCCTTATCCAAACGTTACTTGTTAACACTTGATTCTTTTCATCCTGAAAACAGGAAAACAGAAATGATCACTCCACCACACAAAACCGGCAAAGAATCTAGAGAATGACAATTTCTGACAGCAAAAACCGGACTGAAGCACCAAAAAAGCATTACCAAAATTTTAAGGGGTCTGCTTTAAAATTATCTCGAGTACCTTAAAAGCGTATCCCGATCAACAGAAATTTCTAAACTGACTGTTTGACTTTGGGGATCATAACTCGATGAATGCGCAAGAAGGACTGAATGGATTATCGTAACATAAGTAGCTATAAGTCGCCTTTTGTTCAATTGTGTCAGCAACACTTCGAGGCTGTTAGTGAGTAGCCTCGTTCGTGGGGCAGGAAGATGATGTGACGAGCCCAAAGAGCATTAGCGTTGGAAGCTAGTTAGTGCGTAGTCGGCGTAGGAACATGGAGCGTTCCGTGACCCGGCACGAGCGACTCAGTGCGAAGGAAGCAGCTTTCATTAGATGGATAAAACGTTTAAAAGATGTCATTTCTGAGAGATGTTAGCCAACAAGGGTTCGAGTTGAGCTGACCTTTTCTGAGAACAGAGACCATTTTCTAAGAATAACTGCAGAAATTCTCGCGCGCTCATTGGCTAATTGATATGTTTAACAAGCACACAGACACATGAATTTACAATTTCTGCACACATTTCGTCATAATATTATCAAAGTAATCTGTGAATCCATTCAGCTATCGCCTTGTGTATAGCTACTATGACAATGTTATGACGGAATCCATGATCGATAACAGGACAGACGCATCAAAAACTGACCTCAATTATCGAAGAAACCAGAGTAACAAGGTTATACTTATACTTTACAAATTCGCGCGATCAGAAGTAATTTGTGCAATTTTCGGTTACTAGTTTTATCAACACAACACCGACAAGCTTAAGAATCCCTACTGAGAAGACGTTTTCTTCGTGGAGCAAAATAAAATGCGTTCACGCACATCAAATACAAACATACGCTAAATTTGGTTTGTGAATCGATTTTTAACGTAGGGCGTATATATAACAATACAACGGCGTAAAAAGATAATAGCACGATACCGGCAATGGGACGCTAAACACGGCAGTTGGTTGCCAAATAATTAAATGATAACAATTCGAAAAATGGAAATTCGAAAAATGTAGCGTGTTATTGTCTCCAGGGTTTCCGTCAAAACAGCCTAGCAAAAAAAAAAAGGAAGGATGTGCTTAAAAATTTAATTCTCGGACGGATTTTATATCGTTAAATTGGACATACATATTAATAATTAAGCAGTTGAAATTTATAGAATTGACAGATAATTGTAGTACTATGCAATAATACAGAAGGAAAAAAAAAGATAATTGAAAAGCAGGGCATAAGCAAAACTATGGAAACTATGATCAGTAAAAGGTGCGTGGGTGGTTTAGTATGCGCCGATGTCCTCTCAGAACCCACACCCTAATGTAGTCAATTCTGTAGCCAATTATATATACGTATAGGGGTAATTTTCTAAAGAAACTGTGGTGCTGCGTAGGTGGGGAGTATTTCAAGATAATTTTGTTTTATCAGCTGGGTTGATCATATGAATTGGCCACCGTAAACAGAAAGAGAAGGGTGGAGTTAGCGAAGGGCTAACGCTCGAAACGTCAATTATGGATAGACCCCACCTTAGTCACTTTTCGGCAAAAATAGTTTTCGCGACCCCAGCTTAGTCACCTTTAACTAGTTTATCCTAGACTAAAGTGACACACTGGTTAAACTGAATGTTGAACGGTGACAACTCCCGAAAATATGCGACCTATTCTGGGAACTCTATTAAAACTGCATCTATTATTATCATTACATTCGTGAAAATGCGACCCCATTCAGCAGCACATCCTCAGAAGCCTATTACTGGGTAGTACGCCCCCCGCCCGCAGGGGTACTTTGACAACAGGAATGAAGAATATCACCACGGGTGTGGTGATTTACCCGCATAGTCTCACAAAGTATTGAGAACAGGAAGAACAATGAGGAAAGAGAAAACTAATTGCACCACTCGGTTTAAACATACCAAACTGTGAAGATTGCTGTAAGCCAGTCCAAACTTGACCAAAACGGGTTTTGACAGGTTCAAAACCGGTCTTCCTTCGGAATCGTAATTTTCAAACAGTGCCTTTATCAGAGTTTGTTCAATTTTTGTCTGGTTTAACTGAGCATGGCAACCTACAACGGAAAAATAAAAGCAAAATGACAACAGAACGAGTCGAATTGAGATCATACTGTAGTAGCTTAACGTACACAGTAAAATGCCAGCTTTATGAACTGTTTTAACGAGTTCCCGTCCACACTAATGCGTTTATAAAACGATGCGTTTTCGCGTCCCATTCTCGTTGCGTTTATGTCGCATTTATGACGTCCACACTAAGACGCCAGTACTCTATGAGAGACCACAACAGTTATTTGGGCATGCGCATGTCAGTTTATGAGAGCCTCCATTTTCGCTGTTGTTCAAACTAACACGATAGGACTCCGTTTGAACATGTTCCACACTGCATGGCACTTTAACATGCGATTATGATGAATATGATGCGCGTTTCAGTGTAGGCGAAAACAAATCAAAAAGTACACGTTTTCAAAGGAAAACGCCTTAGTGTGAAAGGTTACTAACTTTCGTGCCCGAAATATCCTGACAATATCAATAACTTCAATTTTTTGAAGGGGGTTTTATAAAACGTCGGTAAGGGGTTTTAGATGGGCTTATAAACCGAGGGGTTTATAAGCAGAATTAAAAAAACCGTTTCAAAATGAGCTACAGCAGTGTTTTTCGAAATACGTGTTTTATATACTGGTCTCCAATCAAAAATGTTGAAATACATCAAAAACATTTCATTTTAAACCAGAGGGCTGGCTTATATCCAGGGGCGGGGAGCTTCAAATCAGAGGTAATAATTTGTTTACAGGTAGATCGGCCTATAACCTGAGGGGTTAATAAGCGGGAGCGCTTTATATATAACCACTATAGATAAAATGCTCGTAGGACGTTACGAACTTTTGTTTTTACTCTTGGTATAATATTGTAAGTTCTCTTTTAACTCTAGGATAACATAATAGTTTTTGCTATTGCTGTTATCGGTTTCGTAAGAACCCAGCTGTAAATTCATAAATTAAAGGCACTTACAACTAACAGGTACAACGCAGTGTTCTCATAGAGTTTCATCTTTAATTCACTTTAACAGCAACACCAGCTTGTACGAGTCATTCTGGTCTTTATAATTTTGTCATTACACAGGATTTCTACTCTCTGATGTCCGCCAAAAATTCAGCTACAACCGGAAGGGGTCACTGTGTTTAGACTCCAAGAGGGATTTTAAAATATTAAGAGTCCACCCACTGTGATTTCAGCAGCTGGCGTGGATCGTAATGACAGCGCTAAATCGATAACGAACCTATAATTAATTTCCAATATGAAAATTACAAACACTTAGCACTGATTTATGTCGTATCGGTCTGGTTTTGCGTGGGTGTCTCAAGAGCATTTTTCCAAACGTTTTGCGGCTGACAAAGCTGAGAACTGTTGAAACCAAAACTGTTGAAGCCTTTGATAGCGAACTAGACACGGGAATGACGAAATTAATTAAATCAATATTTCGGATATCTTAGCTCGACATTTTTCCTCCTTCACAACCTTTTAAGGAGAGTGCTATCTCTTCTCCACTGACAATAACCAGCGAATTCAACCACCGCTGGTTTCCTGACGTTATATACGCCAAGACGTCAGTATAATTGTTCGCATCACTAGCTATCGAGTACATACTAAAAAGCATTTACCGCAATCGTAGTAACACATTAGTAATCGTAGCAAGTATGTTGATTGAAAAGAGATGAGCATTCCCTTTTCACATTTTGCTCGACCTCTGAATTCAATAATATTGAACGTACCAATTTATACCAAATCCTAGATTACTCTCCAACCTTTATCTTCTACAGAAATTCGAACTTAAAAGCCAAATCTAATCGAGGGATCGAGAATCACAGCTCCTAAAATGTTTATGCACTTAAAATGTTAATCCACTTAGCGATTTGCATTATAAAGACTCAGTGGCATAAGACTAATTTCGCCGGGTTTTGATTAAATTCACAGAATGAGATGAAAAACAACGTAGTTCTAAATACTACGAAATATTCTAGTTTCCTAGCAACCCTACTTTGTACATCAGAACAGATCAGAAAAGCCTCGGTTGATTTATATTCTCAAAAAGCACCGCAAGGCATGATAATGTATGATAGAAAAATGTGTTTGTATCGCGCAAATCAACGGGACAATGAGTAAAATTGAGCCTGACACGAATCTAACACGATCTTTAGTTCGATGCTATAAAAGATAGTCAAAATGTATGCGGAAAAACGCTTCTGCCTCTAAGACCTGCAGCCATTAGAAAAACAATCAACATGGGACAATACACTCAGGCAATTCAACAATTAACGGATTTTCTTTCAGAATAGTTACACCCCTAGCAGTTCCCATCTAAAGCAAAATTTAAGCAAGTTACTCGTTCAGACTGAGCGAGGAAAAGATTATTACGTTTACTGATACAACGCCAGACGGCTAGCCAAAGATAACTTTTTCCTCAATGTACATTGAGCTTAATAAACATAAGATTTTCGATGGCAAAACAACTATGTGCAGTTTCAACAATTGCTCATTGAAATGACAAAAAAGCTTGAAATGTGTAATAAACACAACACGCCAACAAAAATAACTCAATTGGTTGTCCGTCGTTCAGTTTCAAACCACAATTTTTCCGTTTCTATTGCAACAAGACGTTAAGTTTTGAACTGGTTGCCAAAACACATAGCATTTGCGGTGTACCATAAGAACATGAGGTATAGCATACATGATCACCAATTCTCTCTTTAACAATGTTTTAAACATGACATCGATTTTGTCACCTCTGTTGTCACCGAAGAACATGTTTTAACACTCTTCTGAGTCGAGTAACTGAAACTTAGTCGAAAGTTTTACAATATCAAAGAATCAGGCCTGTACCTAAGAACAGTTGCAACTGTAAGATTACAAAAACAATGTCAGCGCGTTATGGACAAAGGACAAGGCTCTTGACACGAGATTTGATGGCAAAGCTCTTAGATCTGCCTACAGACCAAGTTTTGTTCTTACAAAACGGTCAGATCTTCCAATTTCGATAGGAATAAATAAACTAAAAGTAAAACTGACAAATTACATTAGGAATCGGTTGCCCGTAAAAGGGGAATCTTGTTAGAAACTTCATCTAAATAAAGGGCAAACAATACACTTGTATTTCGAGTGCATTTAGCAGGTGAACATAATGTATTTGCTGACAGTTACAACAAAATCGCGCTTTGCGTATTTCTTAACTCCACAAGCCTAGTGGAGAGATTCGATGAAAACCGCAAACTTGCGACAGACGAGAACATGCAACTGGTTATCAGCTGTTTCACAGCATGTTTTAACATTTTTGCGTCTTGTCAGTCTCAGTATTCTAAAAATTCTCTGAGCTGTTACTTACCCCGGTAGTCCATCGCCACTAACGTCAATGCGATAGGCAGAATCGACAGACAACAGCGTCTTGCGTTTAAACGGTGGGTTAGCATCGTTTTATGAGCTTTTTTCTCCGTGAACTCCAGCTGTTCTCAGACCTGCCTGGAAGAAGCAAACGCTCATCAGTGAAGTTAGTCTGTGCGATCATCCAGTTTCAAGTCTGTCACAGAAAAACGACAAAGCAGGCCCCTTTTCTACTTGCCTGTATGTCGTTGTATCGAAGAAAAACGCCACAGCAAAATTGTCTGGCGATCACTTGCCTGATAAGGTGTGCTGATAACCAATGGTCAACAGAAGACCGCTTTTTGATCGATTCAAGATACTGAGGTTACTCTTTAATTAACATGCATAGCATTATAAGTAAACTGTCTGACTCCACACCTGAATGATCCCATATTCACCATGTCTCCTACATGATAACATGCTTATTCACCTCTCGTGATGTATCAACATTTTTATTTTCGTCAGAATAGTTCAGGGTTTTCCGCACTGTTAATCTCGTTCCCTCTCGAGACGTAATTTCCTTGAGGACTATTTCACAGCCTTATTAACATGTCAAAGAATCGCTGAGGGATCCGCGTAATTAAAACAAAGTGTATGATGAGTCAATGGCGTCCAGTTGTCATCTTTCGAATGACAAAAGCAAAATTCCAAGGAAACCAGTATAATAAATAATATTTTTAGAAAGCTGGCAAACTTTTTTCTACCTAATCCAATGTTTCTGCACAAAAAAAATAAAAAATTAAAAAATCCTAAACATAACAAAAACTATGTTAACAGCTGTCCTAGCCTCTATGAATCTCATTTCAGAAAAATTCAACAAAAACAATTTCCTTATTTCTTCGATTTGCATAATATCGAGATAACCACCAACACATGGATCGTGTCGTGATGTCTCTACAGAGCATGGGGGGTAATCATCAAGATCCACAAAAGCCGGAAGAGCAAACAGAATTGTACCACCTGCAAATCGGATGATGAAGTTTGAGGAATTAATTTGTTTTCAAAGTGAAAGCTCAAACACGCGGGGTGGTTATAAAAAACACGGTTGCTGCGTCTCTCGGAAACGTTTAATGGATTGCATTCCGAAGAGAGCATTTCATTTATTCGCACAAGCATGTAGTTCATATATGATGATGTTTGTGCATAAACAAGACACCATTCGCGGATTGAGCGGGGAGACCATTGTATGAGGTCGTTACGCCCAGCTAGCTAAAAGATAAATAACTGTAAACAAAGAATAAACACAGAATATGTTTCGTGCCCGTGCAGAAAAACAGGATGATTACCCTGTTCAGTTTTTCTACAGCTTTCCGGGGTGAACACCGCGCCTAACGGAGTTGGAGAAATAACATAACAGAAAATGTTTTACAACAATACATTCCACAAGTCAGTGATTAAACAACTAAGACTTTAGTGAGACTACAGTGAAGTACAAAAAAAGAAAAAACGTGTATGACATTGTGCTTGGCCTTGCAGTGCAAGTATCTTTTGTTTTATTTTTGCGATGATTGAATTCCAATTGAAGCGTTCGACAGCACAACATTCGCTAGCCTACGTGTAGCCGTACCCACCCCCCGAGGTTTTTCCTCGGGGGGTGGGTACGGCTACACGTAGGCTAAACATTCGCAAGTTACGTGCAAACATGCTCGCTCTAATTAACAAACAATCATCAATAATCTACTAACTCTTAGTTCAACTTGAGCGCATTCAAAGTCAGGTATGACGATGCATTCTTTGTTACAATGGCTAGTGCCCTCAGTTATAGGCCTTCTCGTTGCTAACAATTGCTCACAACATATTTAAGGACTTAACTTGTTGTCAAGTCCATGTGCCGCTTACAATTCCCGCCTACATTTCACGGATGGGCGAATGAAAGATAAGCAATGCGCTGCGTTCAAAGCTTAACACAATATAAGATAAGTGATAAGTTTATTTAATTTGGAAAATTCTTGATTGCGTCTCCGTATAGATGGTCGAAGCGTTACTCAACTGTAATATACAACAAATCAAACGGTACCTGCAAACAAAATGTTCTGCTGAAAACCGATAAGGAAACCACAAAAATTTGCAATCTCTAGCGTGCACACATTCCATGTTCCTGATACAGTTCGAAAATCTAGAATTCTAAATTCTAAATTCCAGATATTTTGGTGGATTAGACCCTCGCTGGGTTACACTGTAAAGACCCATTTAAATCTGAAAAACTGCCAACATAACCACTGGATTTATATCACACTGAGTTACGTAACCAACTGAATGATTACGTAACTGTATGCGAAAAACAACAGTATAACAATAAACAAATTCCAGAGGTCACAAGCGCTACGCAAAACGAACACAGAGCGAATCGTTCTCTCTCCCGTTTCCAACTTCTCTTCCGACAGAAAATAAGACAGGGTGCGCTTTTTGAACTTCGACGCTAGGCGCTCTCTCTCTCTCAGCTAAATGCCTTTCTTGCTCGTGGAGGATAAGAGAGGGCCTCGGGTGAATTGGCTCCTCACGATCTGTGATTCGTCGTTGGCGTAGCCTGCGGGGCTCGTATTAAGCCGCCATCTTGGATTTGTTAACGGAGGAGGGCTGGGGCGAGAGAAATTTACCTTTACCGAGGAAGTAGGCGTAAGATGGAAAAATGATCCTCTACCGGTCAAGCATCCAATAGGCCAGAGTTGCCTTTCGCCTCTGTGTCAAAACGAGTCTTCGTGCGAAACCATTCTGCCTGTGAAAATATGTTTCCCCCATATGTCTATTTTCAAACAAATGAAACGAAGAATCCTTTTGAAACAGAGGCTCAAGGTAAGTCAGAAATGGCTTATCACCATCCAAGTTGGCAACATCGAAAACCTGGCTAATCGAGCATTCCGTTCAAACGGTAGGCTATGTAAGTGATTTGGTCTTTCGGCGCAGTTGCATATGGGGCCTCAAGTGCAAAGGTATGCATAGGAATCGGGTTTGAATGAACAACATAATGGAAAATTAAAATTCCTGAGCCTAAAAAATTGATGAAACTGTTAGGTTTCACGTGAAAAAAAACATTCCAGGTTTAGGCTGCTTTCCATTGGGAGGACGTGTATCAGTATTTTTGACGCAAGATCAGTCCAAACAAAGTAAAATCAAAGTAACTCTCGAATCCACTCTGGGCATGGATGGATTCATCCGTTTTTTGATGGACAATAATTCATGTGATCTTGGATCGTAGTTCCTGTTCATGATCTTCTATAAAGAATACCTTCTATCTGAAGGCTAGTTCAATAGGTAACCTACTGTTACCCAGTAAATTCCGGCTTGTTTATGACAACTACGATACAAGAGAGAGAGTTCAAGTTTCAAAAGGAATTTATTTACAATCGTTTTCTCGGTATTCACTGACGACAGTATTTTAACTTCGTCTACACAAGGCACTTACGATCGGCGGTTCGTAATCGGAAAGAAACGCGATCTCCTTTGTTAGCTGGGAATTTAAATCTGAAAAGCAATGAAGAGAAACACGTCTACATTAAGAGCTGACGAAAAAACGTGAGAAAGACTTTGTCAGTTCATATACAAAGGCGCAAAAAAAATAACAGATTTCTACCAAAGACAGATAATTTAAGTCAGGCAACTTGGAAAAACAAAAAAGAGAATTATTCTTTAAATTCGTTGTAGTTGGCAGGTAGTCGAATATTGACGCTAAATTGAAATCGTTAGCAAACTGCTAGACATCTCGTCATTTATCTATGAAACGTATAGTCAGTAACATGACCTTTTCCAGTTGGCTGGATAGCTCAGTTGGTAGAGCATAGCACCGGTATCGCAGAGGTCATGGGTTCGATTCCCGTTCAGGCATGAATTTCTTCCAGGCTTCAATTTCAGAACTGCTCAAGCTGTGTGCATAACTGCGATGATCAATCATGTCTTCATAACTTTCTCGGTAGTTTAAATATATGATCTTTCATATATTCACTTGCATTACCTTTTGTTAACACTCCTCTGGTTTTGAAAAACTGAAGGCACGCATCAAGTTCTTCCTTCGAGTAACGGGGTACCTCGATGTTTGTGGAAGACTGCACTGCCGATAAACCTCTCTGTTGAACAAATTAAGGGTATCTTTTTATTTACTTTAACGATTTCGAGAAGCCAGAGGTCCACAATAACTGCACAGTCAAACTTCCATCTCTCTCTACAACCGCCTGGATTTCTCGTTCTGAACGCGCCCCGATCCATTCCATTGACTCTGCCGACTCGTACCCAGTTTTCTATTATTTCGCAAGAGGGAATGATGGGAAGGCAGAAGAGAAGGAAAAAATACCTCTCTCTAGTTCCTTCCCAACTCTCCCCGCCCGCTCTTAACAAAACAAATAAAAGACCACTATGGACGAGTCAGGTTCAGCTGTACTAGACAAATGACAAAAATAAAGTCTGATCTTCTCTGAAACTATACTGTACAACTCTTCTCTGATACTAATACTTGTTTTGGACTACCTCAGAGTACAAGGTGACAAGTATTTTTTCTTACCTCTCTCAGTAAATCTGCAACTTCGTAAGATTCTATGTAGCTTCTCAACATTCCCGTACGCGATAACGCAAACACCATTGCTCCATTTTTCTAGAAACAACAGTAAAATACCGTGAAAATTTCAGTAAGATCGTCCATGCAAGACTGCAAAAAAAAGAGAGGCCTAAAAGTTATGCCGTTTGTTATTTACTTGAAAAAACATCACGTGCAAAATTCCATCAAAAGATAAGCAAAACCATTTTGAAAAGCACATTTCCTTGGAATGCGTCTGCACCCAAAAAGGATAGATTAAAAGTGTTCTTTCGTGGACGAAACTACAACCCGGAATAATTATCGGAAACTAATAGTGACATCAATGTTTCAACAAGGACCAAGCAGAATTTTTTCTCTGTAACCAAAATGAGTATCCAGTGAAATATATATTTTTGCCATCTTACCAGGCCATCTTCGGGATGTAAGAGTTTTGTAAAGTGATGGAACAAACTTAGTCTCTTGGGCTTTATCTGAAACAAGAAAACAAACGATTTCACGGAGGATTTCAAACTGTTTGCCTTCACATTTTCCCTATCTAGGTGGTTCTCAGTCTATGCGTAATCAGCTGGTACAGCAATAAGCACTAAAGACTCGGGCACGTCGAAATTTGAACTCTAACAGTTAACATTTGAAGCCGCTGCCCTCGCATTCCAGCCAACGAGTAATTGAGATATGAGTATGTATTATCCGATGTGTTAATAAACCCGACAAAATAAAGACCAAGCTATCGCGTAAATCGGGACCAGAACTATTTGATAATTTGCTAAAATCAATCTAGGTTGTATTATTCAACATCAAACTAGAAAAAGCAATTATTAAACTTTAATTTAGTAGTATATTTTCCCAAGGTATCTCCCATAGGAAGCACAAGATTTGATGGATGAGAGAGTACAAAAAGGTTTGAAAATGTAGATAAATCGACTACGTTTACACAAGTATCGCACGTATTATATGAGGCTAAATGAAATTTAGGTAAAGTTAAAATGAAGCCAATGCTGTCATTCTCCAGGTTCAGGTCGGGGGTCCAGGGAGGTCTGCAGGGGCATTGCCATGTGCTTTTGCTGGATTTTGCTCTGCTCTTGCTCTCTTTGGGTAAGTATTCCACACACTGGTATTTCCTTCTCAGTATTGTGTTGACAGGTGCCTGGAGGTGGGCTGTGGCTCGGATGCCATAGTGACCTCCTTACTGCTGAGGAGTTTGCTGCCCTCCTCTGCTGCTACCTTTAAAGCACCTACCCTCCAATATTTCAATTGACTTAGAGTTTAACGGTAAAGATAAACGTTCTTACCCAATTTTGTTTCACATCTTTGAATGTGGTTTTCAAGAAAAATCCATTGAACTCGTTCACAGCATACAACACTCGTAAACTAAAAGAAAAACGAAAATCGGATTAACTCAAACATAGGTCAGCGAAGCTTGCACGACAAAACCAAAAACCTTGCCGGGAGCGGCAACTTTTAGCGAGAAGATGATTTCACTGACAGTCGACACTGACAGGGTGATGGGCGAGGCGTGTTATGGCGGGAAAAGGAAAAGCCCCGACGGAAGTGGACAGCATGACCACGTGATCTCATAACTTGCATAAATAAATGATTACGATTTCTGGCCCCGTCCGCACCCTGCTAGAGGATTTGAAAACGGAGGTTTCACTCTGAAAACGCCACAAATGTTTTCCGTTCAAGCAACGCGGGAGAAATTTGAAAACGCAACAATCACCGGTCATTTGGATTTGTGTTTGAGGAAAACTTGTCAAGGTGGCGCCATAGTTTTCGAAAAGCTCCGTTTTCAAATTGTTTTCCATCCAGACGAAAAAAAAAAAGCTGGCGTCTCCAAATTCCTCTGGTTTAAAGATCATTTTCGAGTCGCTCCGTTTTCGAGAGTATTAGTGTGGACGGTAGGCCTAACCACAGAAATAGAGCTGCGTTTTGAACGGCATGGTGTGGAAGCTGCCCCAGTTTAAGTACCAGAGTGGATCACACAACCGCGAACGACACTTAGATTGAAAACGAAAACTACTCTCGCGTCGCCAGTTCCAGTCTAACAGAAGTTTCATACCAAGACAAGTGGTTGTTTACAATTTACAAATTCTCGTGCAAGTTTTCCCACCGAAACGAAAACTTTGACCAGGTGACTCCTTCTGGTGCAGCATAATTTGTGATAAATTAAAGAATCCCTAAATTTGACTTTGCAAATAAAAATAAAAAAATATATATATTACCAACCTAGGATTATTTCTTATCTCCTTGAGCAGCACACCAACAGCATCTGTGGCATAGGTAGCTCTTCTAAAACCCTGAAATAGGAAAAAGAAAAAAAAAACATTAGGTCGGTACGTTAGTTGTATCAACTGCTTAGTTAGGACACTCTATAGAAGACAGCGAATTATCTCATATACGTCTGGAGTTTTAGCAAGCTAAATCGACATCTTCAACAAGGACTTTGCAAAACAAAAGGTTAAAAAGCACGTACATGGGCTTTGCATAAACGTTATACATTTTAGTAAATTCTTTGGCTGTTCTCTAAAATTGTAACATGTTGAACGTAAAATTACAAAATTCTGGAGAACATGAACAGAGACGTAAAATTTGAAGTCCTTAGGGTTAGTTGCTAGTCCACGCTAATCAGCTATCACCTCATACAGCCCTGCACCTCATGGAAATCTTGAATCAATAATCATGATTTAGTTAATTAGAAAACCTTCCGACTTGAAGCCAATCGTGGGAAAAGGCAGTGTTCTCTCTGTAATCACTGATAATTTAGCAAACCCTTTGGCTTTGTCAGAGATGCGACTTGTAGAGTACCGTGTTATATTTGCAATAGGGCTTGCTAATTTCTTGCTACTGAGCCACACAAAAATAACTAAAATTGTTACCATATCTATGATCTTTCCTAAAGGCTCTCCTTCCTTTGTGGTGTCTCGCTTACCAAAGAGGTACTGCTTGCTGGTCTTGACCTGAATGGTATTGAGAATAAACTCCTTTAAAACTGAAATAACAGTGCTCAGACATCATTGAAAGGCCAGTACTTGACTGTCTCGTCTTTCCACAACTCTTCCAAGGCTTTATAAGATCGTATTATACGACTAGCTCCGCGAGCAGGCAAGATGAACCGAATCTTGCGCTGTGATTGGCTACCCAAGCGGGCAAGATGGAGCTATCTTGCCCGCTCGGGATACGGGTTATGTCCCACAAGGAACATTTATCATGTTATGGTG
>OMLO01001324.1_pt1 | contig 18825 bp, 9 predicted proteins | sample 1674811 | NCBI WGS metagenome assembly OMLO01 (sample SAMN06265003, study PRJEB25207) | coral metagenome | isolation source: Coral host | place: Mexico:La Bocana,Puerto Morelos, Mexico | collected 2008-11-13 | reverse complement strand
ATTCTTTTCTTGTAAAATTTTGGCGTTTGAGACTCTTCCTCCCACCCTGGGGTGGGTATCCATCCTGGGGTGGGTATGGATAGTTTTTGAAACCCCAGATTAATCAAACATGAATTTTGTCCTTGACACCCAGGAAGATTTCCTTGCAGGAGGTTAAAGAACAATTATAATAGCATGGCTGCAATCTGTCTTTTGAATTTCATATAGTGAAATTTTACTGCAAGAGAATAACAGTTATGTTGTTTATCGAAATAATCTGAGGCCAACCTAACATATAAAATAAACCATATGTTCTCTCAGGGTATTTTACTTTACTTAATAATTATTATAACTTACATTATTTTAAACAGAAAAAACTAGTCACCCTGTTGCCCCAATATGACTAAAATCGTCATCAAGAAAGTGAATTACATAGTAACCTATGATACATGCAACCATATGTTTTGTTAGATGCACATCATATTTGCAAAATAAATCTTCTGTGGAAAACCAGTTTTAAAATTAATGTAAATCCCGAAGCCAAATGCATGTGTATGTCATATTTCATTTTAAGAGACTTATTCTTGGAATAAATGTTTCAATTATTCAATAAAAACAGCATACAACTCAAGTATGCAAATAATGGCAAAGCTATGTTGTGGTAGAATTTTAACCTGCAATTTCATTTTTTGCTTTGGCTTATACTCATATGATCATTTGCAACTAAGTGCAAACACGCCTTGAAAAACATGATCTAAACAGGTGTCAAACATTACACGATTCTTCATCAATCACCAGAAGTTTGATGGACCATAATGAAAACTTGCATGCCCATTAGAAAAACACAATTGGTATTGTTTTGCCGAGTTGTCAAAAATGGACACTACATGTGCTTCCCTTTTCTAGCAAACTCCTAGTTTGAAGTTGCATCCATACTCAGTGAAAACATTTTTATCACTTGATAAAACAACACCAATATTACGTTTGCATAGCTGGTCTACCAAACTTCAAATTATTGATAACAAATCATGCAATGTGTGATAGCCAATTAGATTATGTTTTTTGTGACATGTTAACAATTAAATGCAAATGACAGTATCATGCATTTAAACACACAAAAACAAAGACAAGGTTAACATTCAGCCAACAATAAAGCTGTATCACAACATCATGAAAAGTTACGGTCAAACAATTCTGCTGGTTGCAATTCCACACCAAAAAAACACTCAGAAACTACAAATCACCTTATCACTTTCAAATCAAAATGAATAGCAATGAGAAAAACTTAACATTCAAATCAAAATAAATAGCAATGATATTGTATATTAAATATTTTGACTTTGGTGAATATTGTCCTTCTAGTTATATTCTTCCAGACAGACACATGTCTGGTTTAATCAAACAATCTAGTCTAGAAATGAACACTTTACAAAAGGCAGCAAAAAAATTAAAATAACCTGGCTAGAGGAAATAGTGTTGATTATCACATGTAGATTGAGGTATAAAATTGGTGCAGATTGTCTGATTGAAAGACCTTATTCATCAAACCCAACTATCATGTAATTAACCAACCTAAGAGAAAGAACAGGGATTTACATGCATTCAAAAATGCATCAGCTAAAATATCTTCCAGGATTGAACCTAAGTGATTTTACTTTCATAACAATGTTCAAATAGAAATTCTGAGAAAAAATATAAAAGTAATCCTGAAGAATGTAAATTAGCTCTAACCCAAAAAAACATCAAACCTATGTGTTTCTTTTAAATCCGGCTTATCTTCAAGTATCAATGACAATTTATTAATTTTGACTTGAACATAAACATTGACATCAACTCAGGTATGAATCACAAGTTGAAAGAATGCCTAATTTTGTACACTAATTATAGTCTAGCTGATAAGCTGTATTCCTTTTCTAGATAGATCAATACATGTTATACAATATAGTTAAAAAACTTCACAATATTGTCCTAGCATGAATGATAAAATGAGACAATAACTTACAAGTATAAAATCCAAATTTTAAAAAATGTTATGTAACAACTGGTCACATGCAATTAATAAAGAAAATGTTGGAGACAATTTGATTTAGAAAATGATTGACATTTATTTAACCTATGGTGGCTGACCAGAAAAATAAGCATCTTCCATTAAGCTGGCTGGAATGTTGTTGTCTTTATCACTGACTATAATTCACTGCGCACAAAACAACAGTCGTGCTTGACTGAACATCATAAATTCAAAAGTGTATATTGGCATGATTTCTCGTCCATAAGTTTCAGAGATAAATTATCCAGACTAACCCTGACTTCTCTACACAATTCACAACAGCAACCCTCTTGTACATACACAAAAACATCCTTCATAAAGAAAATAATACTAGATTTCAATTTACATTATTACCTAGATTTGATCGAGTGGCTCGCCTTGTTTGTCGAATACAATCCAATCCAACTACACACATCCGAAGTTATTTTTACTAAGCATCGTTCTAACATGAACAAATTTCTCTACAAGAGATCTTTTCAATGAGTAAGTCACGAAAATGAATGATTTCCACTAGCAAAGGAGAAAGATTGATCTTCCAAATACATACGGCTGTCATCATGGCTCTCTAATGACAATACGAAAATGCAAAAGATTCATTGAGGAACATACTGAAACGATACGAGTTTAACTTCGAGCATGTATGTTACCTGTGGCGAAAGAAACATTGTGTCACACTGCAACTAGTACATCGCCACCATTCCACAAAAAAAAACATGTGTTTTTGGATCGAATCGTTAACTTTTCACCCAAGGATTCCTACCTCGCCACAAACAACCTTCAGAGGAAGCGCGAAAATAGAATGCTAAACCTAGGGATATCATATTCTAATTCATTGAAGAAAGGGATCTGTAACTCGACATGTTATCTAACTACCCTTTGCGAAAATCAAGTGTACGCACGAAAATCAGGACTAGTAACTCAACATGAAAAACCCGTCTGTCTCTGAGACATACCTCGCGTTTAAAATTAGCACTGTGAGTCGTTGTAACAAATTTTGGTAACGCTGTGTCGCTCCTCTTCCCAAAAACATAAATAAATAAAAGCTCATGGCTCCGTCTAAACAGAGCAAGCATTGAAAGACATTTGATTTGCATCTCAACGAACTCACGTCGTCTTAGATGGTCTTACAAAGTGAAGATCCTTTGAAAACAAATCGTCAAATCTAAGAGAGTTAACCAAGCGTATTCCGGGGTCCTTCTGGTAATCCATCGCTAAACAAAACAATAGACAGCGAAGCAAAATCGGACGCCATAAAAGAAACTCGTCAACAGTGACTACATTACTCAAGGTGGCGCTTTGAAAATTTCACGAACGGCACACAAACAATTCTGGGAAACGACAACTTCAATTAATGCAATTCACTGCTATGGAATATGAGCAATATATAGGCAAATACCTGAAGTAACAGCCGGCATAACCAAGTCTTTGCTACGCCAGAAAGGGCCTTTAGTTTGACTCCCATCGAGTAACACAGCCACCGGTGAAGCAATTAATTAGTGACGTCATGGAGTGGGTCACGTGAACCGGGTGTTATGAATAAATGAATGTAAAGCTGACGTATAAAATATCAGAGGACATATTTATGTCTTGCTTATCATTATTTCTTCAGCGCATGCCTTACGGTCTATTAAACTATGGAAAAAATAATCTAGTTATGTGAGATTGAAGTCGAAAGCGCTGCTTATTCCAAACTGGAAAGGTCTTTTCATGAGAAAAATAATATTCATAGCAAAAATATCACCAAATGTCTTGCTTAATATTTAACTAGCTGTCACCAACACAAAAGTAATTTTCAATTTTCATTTTCTTGTTTGAAAAGTAAAAACACAAATTGATATCGATTCTGTGCGGAAGCAGCTTCATATGATTTTATTGCAATATTTTTGCTCACTGATGAAAATCGCGTTGAAAAAAGCGATCCGAATTAAATCTGCAGAGAAAGCCAAAAAGTGTGTTTTGCCACCCGATTCTCCGAGATTTTCACAGCCGCCTTCCAAACACAATATGCAATATCGGCGTGGAGATAACACTCCTTATCAACTATCAGGTGGCATAAAGCGACTGCAAACAGCTGTGCATACGGGAATTTAGCGACTCGAGATCAGCAGGTGCACTCCCAGACCCTCGCTCCATTGTTTGCGTTTCTAAATATGGTAATCAAGCATCGTTGCTAAGAAATACTGAGAGACTGGGCTCCAATGCAGATGCTACGACACAAAGGACAGCAAGATTTTTTTTGTTGTAAAACATAAAATAAAGATTAAAAAAATTAAGAGATTATCTGTAATGTCGAGGTTTAGCTATTTTTAACACGGTAAAAGACTGAGAAGATTTCGTTATCCGCCTTATGTTTTACAGAACTAAAGAAACCATATGCTTTAAAAGCTTTTCAATGCTAAAGTAATAAATAATTAAGCTCAGATTCATTAAAATAGATCTCTCGCACACGTGCCCCCATAAGGAATATTTATGTTGACGAATTCGAACTGTGTTTCCGTGTAACGTGATACGTACTTGCGAAAAACACAAAATGATCGCATGACTCTCAAAACACGAAAACGATCGTGAGTTAATGAAGTGCAAAAATGCAAAAACGAAAAACTGAAAAATGGCCTGTTTAAATTGTTTTTGTCATGTCTCTGATGAATTGAACAAGAGGAAAACGATAACCGGTAAAACCCTGCAATGCATGCTCGATTGTGATTGGTGGAAATCTGCACGTGCAAATTGTCTGATTGTTGGTGTAGTTATTGTATCGTGTGTACATCTGTTTCAGCCACTCACCGGGGATATTAAAGAAAGCGAGCTGTTTTCTCCTGTCGAAACGTTCCACTGACAACTTATGTTTTATTTACACAAGCCTTTCTAAGTGGTGCTGGGGCGGCGAGCCGTTCAACAAGGCCAACTGCAGGCCGTAATTGCTTTCCCAGCGATGCGAAAAAATATATATTCCACAAATATATGACAGCGACGTGATATTTTACCTCCAATTGTAGACCAAAAAAAACCGGTTACTTGAATAAATTCACAGGATGAAACCGAAAATTGAACAAAATTTTAAATGGTATCTGTAATTTTTTTTCACTATAATCCGGTAACCATCAGCGAAAATGAATTTCATAAAAATATATATTTACAAAATCGTGGGTGAGGTATAAATGTACGGGAAAAAAATTCAATGGCAAATTCATTTAGGACAAAAAAAAAAGCTCATACCGTTGTATTTATGGTGATGCATTCCGCCGACGAATTTCATTGACCCTTCGGTGAATAGAAAAAAACAGCGGAAAAAAGGCCTTGTATTGAAGACTATGCCCGACTGTCTCGCCAACAAACCTTTGTAGCACGTAGAGGCGTAACGAATCGAGGAGTTTTCTCGCGGCGATTCACCACCTGCACATCCGGGACCTTAAGGCAGCTGTTGCAGCTGCTTCCACAAAGTGCATGTCATCATTAATTAACGAAAGCTCGGCATTTGACAGATATAATTCCGTGAATTATTTACATCTGCCTCTCTTGCATCAACGAGGAGCGCGAGCGAATTAATAAATTTAGACGATTCGTGTTTTCGGCTTGGAAAGCGATGCAGTTAGCTTCGGGGGCATCTCCGTGCACCGTTAAGCTACGGATCAACCTTACCAATGCGATCGTACGTAACTATGCGCTTGCAGTGCCGCGGCAAATTCGAGAATTCATTATAGTCAGCGATGACTACCACGCGAGCGGTTGATTTCGTTGCACCTGTAGTAAAGCCTTCCTTAAATGGAGAACGGCGATTTCGCGGAGCACGGAGGTCACATCATTAACAAAGGGTCGCGCGCTATTTACAAATACCATCTCTCTTCTTTTCTTCTTTGCTTCGCTCTTTTATTCCATTTTAAACCTCATCATGAAAAACTAAAGGAAGTTTTGGACTCTCGAAAAGAACAAAACCTTCTCAAAATGCAAATGATTTTCGTCCCTAGTTATATATGAAATAATAAACTGCATCAATATGATTGGCAGGGCTCTATACAAAACATCTGCTTTTTGATGCAAAACTTAAAGCCAAGAAAACCCATCAGTGTATGGAATACTTCAGTGGGGTGCCAATAACACAAAATTAATATTATTTTCTTACGTGCGTTGCTGAAAGTTATCTGTGTTATTAACTTCCTACGCGTCTCCAACGTGTACATCGTTTAGCCTTTACAAAGATGTTGAAAATTTTCTCACGAATTTTGCCTTTTAGCTTGTTCTCTATTTAGCTCTCAAACGACTTAAATTGGTGGTACAAAAAATAAGCGATTTATTATTTTTTGTTTTTAAAGAAGTGAAATGGAACTCTGAGAGGCAAAGTCGCGTAGGCGCCAAAAGATGACAGCAAAAAAAATTAAAATGAAAAACACAAAAACGTCAAACTTTCTTTTATTGGAATAAGCTGAAACTCAATAACAAAAGGTGGTCTGTCTTAAGTATTTTCAGTTTTCAGATACCGGAATTAAAGAGAACCCTTAAACAAATACTACCATTTCATTGTCAACGCGTAGTCAATTCGCCTTCGACAATTCGGAGCCTCAATTAAATTGGGCGAGTTTTCTCACTTTTCTTCTTTGTTTCTGTATACATGAATTAAATAACGCTGATAAGACTCAATCCATAGTTGAATATATAATTTAACCCAGGCAAGGTGTTTTTGTGCTACATGTTTTTGTCTTTGTCATTTTGAAGGTCTACATTTGATGAAAAAATCCTGGCAGCAGCAGTTGAAGGTTTCTGTCAGCTGGCAAAATTTCAATACGCACGACACATTATGTACTTGACATTTTCCAAGTTATTGCGATCGACACCCAAAAGTCGCTGCCTTTCCTAACAGAAATATTAATTTGCATCTCAGTTCCTGACCTAATGCCTGCCACAGACTTTGTATTGAAAATAAAAACTGATGGAACAGAAAACTCTTCTATATTCACCATTCGCAGAGCTGAAATAATCTCAAATCTACGTACACAGAGGCAAAAATAAAGTGGAAAAAAAGAAACAGCGATATTTTTCGATTTATTTTTACTAACCTTATAGTCAGTTTCATTCCCTTAATAATATCCATAAAGATATTTTTCAACCGCACAAGGAAATTGTTATTATGGAAATGTAATTTACGGAAAACATTTGTCATGACGCTGATTTAAACAGAAAGATATGCATCGCTCTTCAAAATTAGTGACATTAGTTAGTACGACAAAAAAGCAACAGTATATTCCAAGGCAAAGTTAAACATAACTGCTGCATTAAAAAGAAGGCTGACGAGTAAGAAGTGTATTGGATAGATATTTTTTTGTGTGTGCTGATTGAGTTGTCAAGGCGCTTTTCGCTTCCGAGCCGGTTATCTGACTATGTGTAAGCTAGGCTGGTGGCCTTGATTCGTTTACTGTCTGAAATAGTGAGAACAAAAAATTGCCTCAAAAATCCAGCGGATCGCTGGTTAGATTTTCTAAGAAAAAAATCATATTAAATCTAAAATTTGGTTGCCATGAAAATTGCCATGCTTCTTTTAATTTACATAATTCAATAAAGCCCTTTAAATTCGACTAATAAACCCACTGCTTTTTGGAGTCGGATTTTTCTCCTTTCCTAAGAAAAATTTTTCCTACAGCTTAAAACAACAAAATATCATTTAAGTATTCTAAAAAAGCCCTTTTGTATGCAAAAAAGAAAAAAAACCTAGAATGTTTATTCTTGAAAGTTTAATTAGCTGCACTTAGCCATTTATTTATGACATACATAGTCTGTGGTGTCAATCACCCGTTATTATTTTAGAATTCTGGTGAGATTTGATCGCCAATAACCACTGCTTAACAACTACCAGGCGTGCTGTCAAATCACACATTCATTGAAAGCTAACTACGCAAACTCTATGGGCAGATATAAAATTTATAGTCGTGTTGGGCATGCTGTCAGTGCGATAATCCGTTAGGTCTGTATGTACGAGCTACGCCGCGAAACACTTCAAAGATAACCACACGCGCGCAACATTTCCATGCAAACGTATTGCGCGATTGTTACACGCGTTTGGCCTTCATGTGCAACATATCTACGCGCGTTTCAATCTTGCAATATGTTGCGTTGAAATGTAACGCCTTTTATGCCGGGCTTTTAGAACACTGATCACATTACGATGAAAGCGAGATCTATCAAGCTATTAACTTTTCCCCACGCCATGAGACACAGGCACATCAGACATTGAGAAATGTCACCAAACACCTCCCCTGTCACCGACATGAGCGTATTTACTGTTTCGTCAAGTTCTATTATTAATAGATACGCGTAATTTCTGGCATCTTGGTCCCCCATTTTTTTTTCCAAGAACTTTGACCTAATAAAATCTGTCACTATATTTTAAGATGTGACGTTTAGTATTGATTCCGTCAATCATTTCGCAATCTATAGCAAGCAGAACTTACTCCGGTTTTAGAATAACGCATGTGATAGTCAAAAAGAGGTCGTGCACAGTGTTCGATCACAACTGATCTTTAGATAAGATTCGCTTCGTAATCTACTTTTCTACTTTTAAAGTTTTAAAACAAATTATCAGGACTACTTTTAAAAATAATCGAAAACCGAGAACCGAACCCCCCGTAGATTGATATGAGCAATACTGGTCCCCAAGCCTAAGGAGCTATTCCTTCCCCTTAGCTACAGAAGCTACTACGGCGATGCTGCGGAGGACAACGTCGATTAAAGAAAAATACTTGTGTTGTTCCTGCAAATCTCGCGATACTCTTGAATCAATTACTTTGTTTATCGCTGTCAAAAGTATCACGAAACTGAATCTGAGACATGACGATTAATTTTAAATAAAAATTTTAAAAAGCAGCCGTCGTGGTTCAAGTCCCTCAGACAACGCAGAATTAAGTCATTTCACGTTGCTGATTTGCAGAGGACGGCAAGGAAAAGTACAAAGACTTATAACGCACGTGTACAGCCATGGTTCTGCTCATTAACCTCTTGTTTCGCGACGTTTCAGTTGCTTTTGCCGTAGTGGTTTCCTTAAACTTCCTGTTGAACTACTGCCAATCAATGCGGCCTCACTCTCTACTACTGCGAGGAAGAGCGCATGCACTTCGACTTCTTCATATTGTGGTATCCAGGCTTCGGTCACGCGACATATGCAGAAGGACAACGAGCCCGGGTACACAGTGAAAATTATGGGGCAGATTACGCGCAAGACTCAGACAGGAGATGCAACATTCGTTCAAAAATTCACCCAAAACTTTTCATTCGTGTGCCAGCCAGCTGAAGTTGTTGCGAGTAACTCGTAGAAGACGTAAAAAACTGTTTAGAAAAACTATTTAGTAGTAGGCAAGAGGTGGAAGTAATCTGCTACTTATGACTTCACAAGTCAGTAGATCTCAAGTTTACGCTCAAAAGAAAGAACTAAGTTTGAGTAAACAAATGTAAAACATTTAAACAGACCTCGTTCGGGTGTTGTTAGATTTGTTACTTTGTTTAATTTGAGAAGTAACTGTAGACATTTCGACATACTTTGGTACCTGATTAATTGACTTTGAATGTTTCTTTAGGGAAACTCACCGGGAACAAATCTCTAGCGCACGGTTTAGTTCATAGCGAATTTCACAATAATAATTGAATGGGAAATATTTGAACATCTTGAGATAAAGTGCAGTTGTTGTGTGAGATCTCAAACAATTTACTTTGACACGTGTTATATTGTTGAAAGTTCTTTCGATTCTTTCGATTCCGAAAATCACTGATTACAGAAACACTAGTTTTGATTGTTATTTCAATGTTCTGAACAGAAAACAAGGAATTTTCGTTGATAAAGTACCTGTTATATTTTACAGCGAAGAAGTTATAAGACAAAAGGTCTCTGACACCTGTCAAAAACACGTGCAAGATAACTCGGAACAAAACAAAATTGAAACAAAAATTCAAGCAAGTTTTCAAAAGCTCGCTACCTTTAAAAACAAAATTTTCCTTTTTGCAAAATTGATCGTTAAGTTGTATTTGAATGTATGTAACCTAAAGACTTCAAAAGGTTCAAAAGTCAGTACGAGTTACAAAACTTCAAATGATTTCGGAAATAGTTGTTTTACCAACTTACTTCCGCATTAAAAGGTCATTTAAAACAAGTTAACAAGTTAATGCAAGTTATAACGAACTATACATTAATTAAATTACGCCACCACTTGATCTAATCAAAACAAGAAATCTCTAAAACAATCGCTTATAATTTTATCTTTACTACTACCATTAGTTTTCAGTAAAACAGAGCCATCGGCCAATCGAAATTATAACTGATTGAAATACAGTAGTTGGCAAAATGAGAAACGGAACAAAACAAAAGAATATCCCGATAACAAAAATCTTCTTCTGAAATGAGTTAAATAAGCGATAAAAATAAAACAAAATCTGTTTTGATTCAGCTAGCAAGTTATTGTCGATAATTGTCGCATTATTTCATTCACGAAAGAACTGATGAAGGTTGTTGGTGATGATTTAAGACCTGTCGCTCGGTGCCACACGTGTGAATGTGTACGTTTGAATGGGTTTCCACAGACGATGCCGGCCGGCTATACAAAAGTCTTTGCATCTGCCCTCTCGGTCCACCAAAGCCAGGTTTCCTTGTAATAACACGGCTGAATGGGAGGGCAGGTATCAAACGCACTAAATCACTAAATCAATGCAGGTGGTTCCCTTTCTCAGCATGTTTTTGTTTCAAACAAGGCTGTTGAGGCATGTTAATATTATTGTCAAGTCGGAAGTCATATGGGACTTATGTTTCGTCAGTCAGATGCAACCCAGATGTTGTTTGTCCATTTTTGTCTCGCAACCCGTAAGTTTCTTGGTATTGCTGTTTCTAGAGGATGCGAGAAGCTTTGTTATCGAAAAGAATCGATCATTTAATATCAATTAAACAACAGATCGAAGAGGGAGACTTCTCTAAATTAACCACTCGGTCCAAGAGCCTAGAAAAGTTGTCAGACACGGAACAAAGTGATGTTTCTGGCTACCAGAAATATTGACGGGGAGGAAACAAAGGATTCACGGCTTGAATATTATAACTGAAATCGTGTATTCGTTCCTCATCTTTACCATGCTTTTTCAGTTACTTCTCAAGACGTCGTCTGTACTGTTCTACTTTCGCCGTTAAGTAATATTTTGAAGATTTCGTCGTTGATTTCAAGGTCGGTAATTTCTTTCGTCACAAACCATCCTGACTTACTTAGAAAATGTGCGGATAGTTTAAGTTTTCAAGACGATCTTGGAAGACCTAACGAAATTAAAAGCTACCGACGGCTAACGAAGACGATAACGATACAAAAGTGAATGTCGCCACTACTGAGCAAACCAGCATGATCTATCTAAAGTAATCCGTGACCTGTTTACCTTTCTCTCTTTTGCTAGTCACTTTTTAGTTGCTTTTAACACATGCCAGTTCATTCTTTAAACGAGTGCCGTCTGCGACACTTGTTTTACACTACCTTTGTTATGATGACAGCAGGCAAATCAGCATTACAAAAGAAAAGCGCGCGTTCCTGAGGTTTCCTAGGAGTTGCTATGATACTAACACATGCAACAGGTGCAAAAGAAAAACAAATGATACTGGCAGTTGTTCCTCGATACTATCAGACGCCAATTTGTATAAATTCCTATGAATTTTTTCGGATGAGTGAGTTGTAATGCAACCTTGTACCCTGCGTGCACACCACGCGAGTATTACCCGAAACCATGTGCGAATTCAGTCCTACACGTTATTTCCACGTGTCAAAAGCATGACGAATCTAGAACACTTAGTACCAAGCGCTCGCCATCGATGTTTGCTCGCCGGGTTAGGAAGCAGATCAGTGAGAAACTGCTGATTTTCTAACAAATACTGGTGAACTTCAATTGCTTTCAGCTTCTCGCGTGCGCATAAACGACCCGTTTCCAAGTAAGTAAGTAAGTAAGTCCACAAGCTGGTCTTTTATAATGACCACGCGCAGAATGGGTGGGGGAGGGGTGGAGGTGAAAGGGCTCATGGGGGAGCAGACCTCTGAGTTTGGCCGTAACCGAATTTTGCGCTAACAAGTCTCCCCAAGAACTATACAATTCTAAGGCCTTGTAATGGGCAGACGTGCTTAAGGAGGATAAAGGTTACCATCAAAATCGTCCGGTTTCTCATTAGGAGAGCACAAATGCTTAGACAATTATTTCATAGGCAGCACATTTGCGGAAACAATTACTTGATTATTCTTTTATGTCTGGAAATTTTAAGTCTAATTTTACAGCGAAAGGCACCGACAAAGCTCTTTTAATTGTCACTTTATTATTGATTTTAGACATCTTTTCGACATCCGACTGTTACTTTTTCAAATTTTTCCAAGCAATCATAGCGACAGCACACCAAGTTTAATTTCCGGCCTTGTGAGAGATTCTCATGGGAGCCGTTAGCAAGTCTCACGCCATTGGTGGATTAGAATTGGCGACACTTTGTTGAAGCAATCATGACGGCACAAGAGGGACAATTTATTTCAAACCGACACTCGCAAACAGAAATATTTGAAACGACTTACGTATTATTATTGATTTTTCCTACATTGTAACATTTTTAAAAGATAAATATTTTCAAGCTTACTAGGAAACAACCCTTTCTGAAACAAAATACAGTAACAGTATTTGACCTGGGTGATACTGGAAGCGGCTCTTTCGTTCTTCGTACTTTTTGGTTTGTTTTCAATTTTTCTTGGACCTCTAATGTGTTTTTTCAGTTCCTTCTCCTACGAGAGGGACGTTAAGTTATTCACAGAAATTCAAATGCTGACAAAATTAACTGAATTTCACCAGAAAACCCAGTGCGCTTTTGAACAAAAATAAAGAAAGAAAGAGAAGTAAAACAACCGAAAGAGCATTTTTCTTCTTTATTATTTCAACCGAAGATCCTGAATCCATTAATCGACACTTAAACGTGCGCTAACAACTGAACGAGAATAAGACATCAGTCTTTCTAACAAGCTACTGAATTCTGGTGAAAATGTTTGTGAGAGTATGGCGTAGTTATGGTAACAATCCTGACACAAAGTTATTGAAGATAGACCGTGCGTGATCGTGTTAGACGTCAACGTAACACGTCTTGACTGTCATTGTGCTCCTGACCGACAGAAATATTATTTAAGTGATATATAACACTCAATACGCTGTAATATCTAACAAAAAGGAAATTCCAGTTTCTAATGATGGGAATTATTGAGTAAAATCACTCGTACTAATAAGTGACATCTGTTTGAAATATAATTTCAAACATTTAAAATTCTGGCATAATATATATATATTTTTTTTATGACAGTAATGCGTAGTAGATTTATTTTCCAATTTGTAAAAGGGATTATTAAAAGCTAGAAGCCACCAATTTATTTCCCAAGCGCCTTCGATAAATCAGCTTAATTGAAAATGCATATTTCCAGCAAGTTTTCTTCGCGTTGGTAACCAGTTTTCGTGGAGGGGGAATATAGAAGTATCTTTGCTTGGAAACTTGTAATGATTAACATTTTGAAATCGATCTCCACAGAACAAACTTTAATATTCGTTACATACAATAAGAGTAATAAATTGAAATAAAATGTTTCTTGGAGTTGACCGACCCACCTTGCTGTGTTTTTTCTTCATCGCTTATGACGCGGAAAACGGCGGAACTCAAACCATTGCAAATTTCCATGACAACGAGATTGACAGTGTTTGAAGCGTTTCTATGGCTTCGTGCCTTTTTTAAAGCACGGTATATTGGGCTTGGAGTGTGCTTCGTTTGTTCAGGGGTCCTTATGGAATAAGCTCAGCTGTTCTGCTGCTTTTTCGGAAGTAAAATTTAATTCATTAAGAGACATACGGTTTTCAGTATGATTTGCAAATCAATCACCATGCTATTTTTTCAGGATCGACAAAATGGCACTGAGAGAAAGAGGCAGACAGACAAGGCTTGCTTCTTAGCAGATAGCGCCTTTTTAAACAATGCAGCAAGAAGTGATTTCTGTTGCCTAGAGACTGCATTTTTTCAAGGACGAAGCGTCTCGCTGGAAACTAGTTTTGAGTGTTTTAATCATGAGAGAAAAGATCGTGTCTCCTAGAAACATTATGACAAGCGATCCTAATTATGTATAACTAGGTGGCAGAGGAAAAAACCATAATGGAGGAAAAAAAAACAACATCAAACAACGCGAGAAGAGTAGAATCGTAATTTCAAAACTTAGTACCGTTTATAATATTACGTTATTTTAAAGATCTTGGAATTTATCTGGGAGGGTTTTAATGATACGAAACAAATCGAACGTTTTTCAATCGCATTTTGAATTGTAAAGCGAAAGTTGTTTTAATTAAAACTGTTTGTTGGGGTATTTCTGTCGCGTGCTGTATTAATCAAAATCTGCTTCGGCATATAGCACGTCCGGTTTTAAACAAAAAAAACGTTCTCCCCGCATGAAATTGTTCAATTCATAACGCTGATCACCGTAGGAATATTCCGTGTCACTTCGGCTTCAATAAATTGAAATATGTACGAGGGCTGTCCGTCTCAGTGAAACATTTCGATCAAAAGGCGACAAATTATACCGCTTTGCAGTGACTTGAATTACTCTTAATGGCCAGGCCGACTGAAGTGCCTAACAAGCTGGAGAAATAAATATGACTTATTAATGAAGCGGTTTAAAAAATCCAAGGTTTTGTTCGGAACACAGTTTGCGAACACATGCCCACTGCAGAATAAAATTTATAACCTGGGATAAACCTAGTTATTATTACAACACTTGCAAGATATCGTCGTCAAATGGGACTGACTGAATTTGTACGACTGGTGTTTTAACATAAAGTAAAATACATCTTACTTGTTAGCCGATTCAATTTGGAATTGTTTCAAAGAAATTATTATTCGAAGCCACGAGCGACCATCTTGTGTTGAGATAAAATCTCTTACACTTCTTCTCTTACAATCGCTTCGCTTTTTTCCTCAATTATTTTATGTACGAATTGAACCCCCGTAATCGATCAATGTGAACATTTCTTTTCTTTGCCACAATGTTTTTTCACAGATTGTTTGTAATGCGAACATTATATTTTGAAACCCAATGCTGTATTGTTCGTACCTGAGAAAAAACCATTTTACAGTGACTTTTCTAAGCACAAAGAAACTTGCACTGACATAAGGAGTTTTTATTCATTGCGCAGTATAATAACCTCTTTTGAAACGGTTTGAAATGCAACTTTGCGAGAGCCACAAAAAATACTTGAGGAAGTCTGTAAAAACAGGAAAATATGGACGCCTACACGTATAGAATTAAGGAGAAAGTAAAATAACTTACATGCTCTCCTCTGGCCGGGATATAGCTTGGAAATATCGCTTTCCAACATCGTAGGACGTTTTCGAACGCGTATTAAGTGAATTCGCTGTTTAGCGCGTAACATTCGTCTTTTAAACATGCGATATTCCGCTCATAGCTCCTCGCCGTCTCCGGGCAAGTTCGTTGCTGTAGTCAAGCTGGTTGCGGTCGCGGCAGCGCAAGTTTACGACATCAAAACCAACGCTCGATCACAGTATGTCGCAGGTGTTCAATGAAATAAATGCATTCACAAAAACGCATATTTGTTTACATGTGGCGGGCGGACAAATATCCACTATTACTTCGCCTTGATTGTTAAATCCTAGATGCGATTAGTCCCTTCAGTGGGATTGGGTGATCACGTGACTGCCAGCAGGTGCTTTGCGCGGGAAAATAAGATGTCAAAAAACGCAAAAGAGCCAATCCACTCTCGCTCATGCTTTACATTCATAATTACATTGACAGCTCAACTGGAACTTAACGTCAATTAAAAACATCGTAAAATTTCTCTATGTAAGCAATTATTTAAGAGAAATTGTAGGTTTTTGTTTTTGTTATTTAACGCAATGGCTTGAAGACGGGGTCAGCAGAAGACTCGGCGCCGACAACAGAACAATGTATTTCTAACTTAAACGTGCTCAAAACACGCGAATCTCTCGCCTTATGGTGATAATTGTAACTTTCAGCATTAATCAATATTCCGACGTATAATTAATGAAGTTACGAGGCAGGTGCAGGTTTTCCTCTTCAGCTGACTTGAGTGAAAAAAAAGCCCTGTGGCGAACAAAAAATTGGACAGGTGACACTATAAGCGATTGTAGAACAAACGAATGAAAGCAACGATTGAAAACATCCATGAATCCACTCTCCATTTTCAACATCCACTCGGGCGCTTTATTTTATAACCTTTCGTTTTCTTTTTTCTTTTCCAACGACGGTTTAAAAATACGATAAGGATGTTTAAATTAATTGCATGGTTTCGTACGCCTTCTCGTCAATTTAGCTGTACGGGTTAATTGCTTGGAATATTTCACAACCTTTTTTTTTTCAAGAACGCTTGATGACGCTTGAGTAATTGCTATTTTTTATGGCTCAGTAGGAAACCAGAAGTCAATTTCCTGCGTAGCATCTTGGCCAGGTTTTTAACGCCTTTCGGGTCGTTGTAATCGGCATGTTATTTTCATTAGACATTTTAAATTACGCGTGGAAGCGAGATTATGAAGAGTGTCTGCAGGGCGATATAAAACAACAAACATCAAAAACACTGTGAATTCACATGTTTTAGAGACAGTTTTCTCGATATAATTACAGCACAGGAAAGCAGAAAATATAACAACTGCGACTTCCTATGTCCCTTGCTTGCAATTGGATAGGAGACGAATTTCAATTCACTCAATTTATTCCAATGACTCACTCAACTGCTTTTACCGTTCAATGGAAATTCAGTGCTCTTTCACGTAAAAAACTTACCAAGAGTCACCAAGACAAGAAAATTATTTAGTTTACAAATGATTCTAACGTTGACTGACAGAGACAATCAGTGGAATAAAAAACTAAAATTTCAATCAAAGTCATAAATCTATAGAAAAAAAAACTGGATGAATTTTTTGAACGTTATTAGTATGCTAAAAATACCAAGATAATGTCGAGAATTTCTTGAATATTGGATCTGACAAGGCTTGTGCTACTTAAATCGCTCCAGGTGGAAACCTATCGATGCCATGATAAATGCGGAAGGCTTGTATTTAGGCAGGGCATGTGGAACTGCACCGAACTAAAGAAAGGGTTTTGGACTTGGAACAGCTTTATTCGTTGACAAAAAGATGTTCATTATTGACGTTTAGACACAGATCGACTGTTCAATTCTACTTTAATCAGCGAGTAGAATTTTCATGAAGTAAGAAATTGCTTTCTTTTTCTAATTCCGGCTGTCGATGTAAGAAATGAATAATGTAATTCAGGGAATTTTTACGGAAGTACTTAATTCGTAATTGTTTCAGTTGCTCCCTATATGCTATGTATGATTAAACATCAACACAAAATTAAGCATAACAACCCTAAAATCGACAAGTCATGCGTTTTAATTTCCAACAAATAGGGTCATAAAAATTGACGAAAAAAAAAACAATTAAAGACTAAATTGACATATTGTAGGATTTTTATAGATTATTATGCATATTTAAATATACCTCAGAAAGTAATCAACTGCTAGCCAGTAGCTCATCCAGACTTTTTGATCGCAACTGTAAGTTTTTTGCTATCTACCTTGCTCTGCGCATCGGCAGAGAGATCATTTGTTATCAAAAATCGATTTATTTTTCAAAAAGCATATAAATGCTGAATAAAAACGAAAGAAGCATGTATGTCATTTCCTAATGCGGAAAGGAGACTGCTTAAAAATCTCGGCAAATTAAAATCCACCACGTACACTCTTCTTCAATCAAAGATTCAAGATTAATTTTAAAAAAATGGCACACAAAAATTACAATAAAAACTAACTGTAACAATGCAGACAGTTGGTTTATGGGAATTCGAACTCAAGTCGTTCGATAAACTGACATTGCTGCTGAGTCAACCAGAAATAACCAGCAAACGGCTTTGTTAAACATATGTAGAGCCGTTGGATTCGATCATCTTTGAGTTTTTCCGCATGCTTCCTTGTACCTTTCGCTGGAGTGCCTCTATGTCCTCGAATCCAAGACACAAAAATTCTTGCGTGATGTTTTCTGTTTACATAGACTGCGTTGAAAATTCTCAGTAAAAGCCAGGAATTGAATTTTTCGGAATGCCAACTGTATAAACTTATTAACATGCACCGAGAGACAGACATAATCGATTGTTAAAAATGCAAGTTTTACTTCAAAAATTAATCAATTCAACGTTTGTTCTGTGCGCAAGCTTTATAATATACATAAACAGCTCAAGCTTGGGTAGCTATCAGAAATGAGAGTAATAGGTGAAAGTGTAAAAATGGAAGCGTTCACTCGATTCACTAGTGTTTTTGATTTGTTTTGTCTGCGCAAGTGTAAAACCTCTCAAGGCACAAAATGCGAAAACTACCTCGACCAAAAACAAAAATTCTCCAATGAAAACAGTGGCAAATGTGTGAAATATAACAAGGAGAGTTTCTATTTTGATCTTGGAACTAAAAGAGTTCAAAAGAGGAAAGTTAAATAATGTGCAATTATGAATTGGAATAATCTATGCAAAGTTAAAATTAACAATAAAAGAAGAAAAAGAGTGATGAACGAAGCCCTTTAGGTTCCTTAGAGAACTGCAGAAAAGTGCGAGCTAAGTTATAAAAGCATAGGAAAACAGATAAGACTTATTAAGAAAGCTGATTAATTTAAGCGTTGATAAATTATCGCTCTTTAATAGTTTACCTCTCGTTTCCAGAAGTGGTGTCTCTTGTGTGATTGAACTGGAAGACGATGATTGAATTAAGCTTAACCGATC
>OMLO01001323.1_pt1 | contig 18826 bp, 12 predicted proteins | sample 1674811 | NCBI WGS metagenome assembly OMLO01 (sample SAMN06265003, study PRJEB25207) | coral metagenome | isolation source: Coral host | place: Mexico:La Bocana,Puerto Morelos, Mexico | collected 2008-11-13 | reverse complement strand
CTGATGAGTGCGTAAGCACGAAACTCAGAGTTGCAGTGAATCATGTGTGTTTTCATTTAGTAACCCAATTCTATTGTCATAACTATTATTATTACTATTCCAACCAAGAAAAGAGACAATTGACCTTTTTTTGTACTTAGAATTTTCAGAATATGTTTTGGTATATGTTATTGTGTAAATTCAATTTTTTAAAAAAAAATTATTATTATTATTATTATTATTATTATTATTATTTTTGTCGTAACCATTTTCATCAGCTACAGTGATATTCGCACCAGTTTTGGCTGAGAATTTATTTACCACAGGTGTTAACTCAATGTTTAAATCTGTCTGCGCACGGTCAGGAAATTGGAATAGCGTGGCAGATTTGCGCCACGTTTATCTCAACAGGTGATGTGAAGGGAGGAAGGGGGTGGCGGCGGTTTGCAGTTACAAAGAAACAGATTTCGCTCAGTATGGGTTAAGCTCAGTGAACATCGTTAGTAGTGGCAAGCTTTGCAGAGGCCACAGAAATTAGAAACATAATTTGAATGGCAATTCGATAGGTTTCACCACTGCGGTTTACTGATAGTTAAGGTTCTTCTTAGAGCTTTTGCAGCACCCACCCCACCCCACCCCTGGGTTAATTACTACAGCGTTCAAACACAATGATAATTTTCGCATTATTATGTTCAACAGGGTATACGTAATTCATGATTTCTGTAATAAATTGAACTTGAAACCGATTTCGCTTTCTCGCTTTTTTGGGTATCCTTTTCTCTTGGGTATCTTAAGGCAATGAATCTCTTCTATATCTACTGTAAGGCATACTCCTACTAAATATTTCAATGATTTTTATATCGTATCATTGCAAGAGCACCTGAAACCTAGCATTTCAAAATAAAACTAAATTAAAAAAATAAAGCTTCCTTGAGCAGTCGTGACAAATTGTTGTTCCAGTTTTTAAACTTCCTTTGGCTTTGAGTGACGCTTTACCCACGAGGAGTCGGCGACAACACGCGCTAACCACATTCTCTGACAACAAAGTTCCAGTTGATAATTTGACTATAAACATGTTTCTGACACTAGGAAACGCAATCGATATAGCATCCCAGAGAAATAAGGCTCACAATTGAAGCCCACAAAGAGTAGGCGATAATAGTTTTGTAATAAATGAATACTAAACACGTTCTGTCGATAAAAACGTGCTAATAAATAACTTGACTAACTTTAAACAGTAGATTAAAATTACTATAGCATTCTACGGGACTAAGCTTCACAACGGAGTATCTTCGTCGCCATTTAACTTGGCCAGCAGAGTTTGAAGCGTCTTGTTATTTTCTTCTAGGCTTTCCTTCATTTGTTTCACTTCTTGGCAAACATCTGCAAGGGTAGTTTTCAGGTTTTGGTGTTCTTGGTGAATTTTCTTTAAGCTAGTGTCGAAATATTGATGATAGTTTTCTTCTTGCTGCCCACACATCTAAGAAAAAAAATACTGTCAGCCCAATTGTTCACTTACCCCCTCGGACGTACCCCCCCAAGGTACAGGGAGGGGCTGGATGAAACCCGCCCCCCTGCCTTGATTTTCGCTCTGTTAGACAGAAAGAAGTTAATATGCATTGATTAGATAGCCCTGTACTGTGCTTGCTCTTCAAGATCATATTATTTTTGTGATAATGACGTCATACAACGGCAAATGACGTCATATAACATCAAATGATGTCATTTGATCCGCCATTTTGGATTCGCCATCTTGGATCTCACCATTTTTTGAAAAAGTCAAGAAATAACGGAAATTAACACAAACTTATCAAACCAGAATGCTTATGAAGTGTACAGATTGATGAACTCCGCAATTTGATGAAAAGAAAACTGAAAAAATACAGTGTTATCTCAAAAATCTGATTTTTGATCAAAAATTTCGTCGAATTTTGTCCCTCGACCTCACTAGATGTCACTCTCTAACTAGAGAAGTAAATGAGTAAACGTAACCTTGGCCAGCACGGAGCATCCTTTATCCATCATGCCAATATATGGGAAGAGTCCTTGACCATTAGGGTTGTAATGAGTAAAAAGTTCATCTTCTTGTCCTTCGGGAGATATTCTGTTGTCGTTTAGAGTGAAAACCACTGGAACTCGTACTTTTGTATTGCTTATTTGCTTCGCATCTTTAAACACCACTGTGCAACGAATCAGATCTCCCCGGAAAGCCATAGCATACCCTGTACAGGTAAAGGTAAAGGGAAAAGTCTGCATACGAGTCAAGTGGCCCATCAGGCCGGCGCCTATCTCTAGATTCTGTAGCATTTCCGTAGTATTTATGGGATAATAATCCATCGCAGGGTTACCCCGCGCATTGAATTTGGAACCAATTTATACACCTTGGTGGAGAGACTCAAGTGTCTTGTCCAAGAACATGACACAATGTCTCAAGCCAGCTCTCCGTCGAGAACACCATCACGTCACGCGAACAATTTAAACCAATAATAGACGAAACGATATTGTGGTGAACTATAATTGGGCATGAGACCCAATGACTCTTGAGTCAATCGAATTAATTGAGCTCAATAAGACTCTTGAGTATTGTATTGATTTTTAATAACCTTTTCAGTTTCAAATATTTCGTGTAAAAAAGTACTCAAGATCCACTCATTACATGCAATATTCATCACAATTTTCATGGCAAATCATACTCCAGAGCTGATCAAGTAAGAAAGCACGAAAAATATAGCCAGCAGAGAAGTTAGTTACAGAAAATATTTTAGTGATTACCCTTCATTTGAGACTTTCAAAAGTTAGCAAAGGCTGATGGGGTTAATGGACACTTTGTTATACAAATAAAATAAATGGTACCTTTTGTTTCTTTGCCAGTGGGACTACCATCGAAGACTTTTCCATGATCAATATGATATCCTACAGTTCCATCCCGCCAGCCAGGCATTAAAGACTTGCAATAAGATTCCTTCACTACTCCAATTCCCAACCGCCTCATTATTCCTGCTTCTAAGATCAAAACCTAAAATACAATGATGAACAGCAACTAATTAATCGACCATCTACATGGTAAAAAGGCTAGATTGTCATACTAAGTTTACAAATAGTTACGTTTTAAACGAATAAGTTCCTTTTCTGATACTGATACCATATCAGCCCGCGAATAAAACAGAGTATGTATCTTTTTTAAACCTCTGTTATTACTTACATAGATTTGGTCAAGTTCAAGACCCTCAAGCTACGACGCAAATATTGTTACCTCAAAATGAGGGAATTCAGGGCACAAAGGATGACTATATCTTGCACCAAACACCCATTTATCAGGATCAGCCTCAGTCTTGTAATCTTCAACTCCTTCGCAAGTCAAAACATTGCCGTGTACGTTGATACCTTTGACAATGTCCCATGCCTAGGAAAAAATGATAAAATAATCGCAATAATTTCTCGTAAAGCCACCCTTAGGCCCCATTTATGTGGTTTCGGGTACCCGAGACAACCCTCTCCCCCACCACCCGAGTTACCCCGGGCGAGTTAACTTTTCCTTGTGTTGTTGTAAAATTTAACCAACCGTTTGTATGAATATCCCTGAGGGGGTTGGGGGGAGAAACACCACTCAGGTGGACGAGTTATCTCACCTCGGCAGGTAGGGTAACGCTGGCAGGCGGGTCAACTTTTCTTTATATAAACACTTTCAATTGGCTCGGCTGACCGAGACAACTTTCGGCGTAGCGAGTGCCACGAGATGTCTAGGTTAACGGTTTAAGCAGAAATTTGCATCAAAGGAGCGAAAATTAACTTCGCAAAACCCACTGTGATCGAATGACCGAGGGAAACTCAAAGGAAGAGGGATATCTGCACATTTGATTATTCAATAAGTGTTAGCAATAATCATGCAGGTCAACTTTGACTTGGCCTGTACTATAACATATATTAAACTCTAGCTAAAGTTGTCTCAGGGGGAGGGTTGCCTCGGGTACCCGAGACCATATAACTATGGCCTTAGAGGCTTTCTTTCCATACGATGACAGGAGCAATCTCCTCATATGTATACATATAGGTTTGTTAATTCTATCATCTAAGATAGATCAATGACTTACATTTTGAAGCAACAAATGTTTTGAAGTATTTAACCTGACCTTTGCGAAGTTGAAGTTACCGTGTACCTTTATGTGTCTCACGTCCAAGCGATGCGTCCGGTTTAAACCGTACATACCTAAACCCCTATATCAAGTTAAAGCGATAATTATACTTATTCAACCTGTGGGTCAATTCTCCGTGAACTTAGATTGAAGCTCTGATTGTTCACGGTTCTGAGAAGAATCTGACTTAGCATTTGTCTGTTTTTCTCTGTTTCCAGATAAACTTCGTCCAGTTTCTTTTCATCTGCCAAAAAAAAATAAAAGGGAAATATATTGATATCCATTTTGTGCGTTAATTGTATGACCAAATAAGATAATATTAACTATTATGAATATTATTATCTATTATTTATTCTTGAGAATTATATCAGTTGTAACACTTTTCTTCTTTTGCACTAACCTAAGTTTGTATTAGGTTTCTATAAATGAAATTAAAAAGATAAGGTGAGGAGGAAATGAGAGTATAGTCCACTGTTGTATTCTTTTGTATAGCTGTATAACAAGAAAATGCAGTGCTGTGATCATAAATACCTTATCTAAAGGTATAAATATCCTATCGGGGACAATTTGGTACATTATCCCGCTCGTAAAATTTTACAATAAATATTTTTTTAAAATTTTATAATCTAGCTAATGTGCGAGAGGACTACAAACGTGTTTTTTTTTCACATTCATTTGCACGGCAAACAAAAAATTCAAAGAGGAATTGAGAACTATCCAGTGACCTGCGAAGCTGTGGATTTGAGTGACCTTAGATAAGCACCTAACCATTTACTTTTTACCTGTCACTGGGAATAAATTCCCGTGCTTAGCAAAGTACTTTGCCTCTAGATGTTGAAAAAGCCTCCTCGACTAAAAAAATAACAAAGCAAATTTAAACTTGCAGCGAACTACATGAATACTTTATAGCATAAACAATTAAATACCTATAAATGAATGAAAAAAAATGATAGTAGCTGATTAAACTGATCCAGATGTCGGTTTTTTTCTTTGAACAATCGATGGACACAGTGAAAGCAGTGAAAAAGCCCTAAATTGTAAACCTCGGCAACGTCATTTACTAGTTATACAAGTCATTCCGGGACAGCATCTGCAACATTTTGCAAGCGAAATTATGATACAAAGTAAGTATTACCAGTTTGACTCTCGAAGAATGGGGTTGGCTGCTGGCTCTTTGTTTTCTTTGACTTCTTTGTCTTTCTTCCTTCTTCTTATTCCACCAATGCAACAAGAAAAACTCTGATATTATGTTAAGAGGTGCATGGATTGGATTGTAGGATTCATAAGTCTGAATAGTAACGGCTTTTTTATATGACCACTCCTTCAACGAGTTGTCCTTAAAGAAAATGAAGAAGAAAAAGTCTAAAGATGACAGTTTTACAAATCTCTCAAAAATTAGACTCTTGAGCTTTCGAGCTTGCGGTAATCGTGCTCAATCTAAATGGGCATTTCTTTCTGGAAAAGAAGAAGAACAGTCAGGGAGTGCTGGCGTAAATTTAACTGGGCTTAGAATTACTTTAAAAGAGTTCGGTCACAGCATTCTAAGTTATTTGGATCAGGTACATTGAAATTACCTTTAAATTAAAAGAAACCTGAAAATACTTGTTAACTAATGAACAAAAACACCAAAGAGATAATATTATACCATAAAGAAACAAGGATGGTTAAGGATGGACAAGATTGACGGGTATTGCAAACGAAGAACTTGGTAAATTTAGAGATTCACGTAAAATACTAACGAATTAAGGGAAGCTATGTCGAATTAAGGGAAGCTATGTCGAACTTAACAAATCGAGTTTTTATTAGCCAGCCATCCTTCTTCGTTCACAGACCCGACTTGCCTTTTCAAGAAGAAAAAACACTCGGAGCGGGGAGTGAGGAAGGATAGCTGTTTTCGCAGGCTATTTTGTAACAATCACTTACTTTTACTCGCTGATAAGTGTGGGATAACAAGGCTATCAACATGTTTACAAGAAGAATAACAGCAATGAAGAGAAAGGTAGCGTAGAACAGCTTAGCAAGAATCACTGAAGGAGCATCAACAGAGTTCAAAGGATTAAATTCTTGTTCTATCTCCAAAAGAGACCAGCTAAGATGCGTGAGAATCTCCCACCAGCTGAAACATTAATAATAAATGACATCATTAATACGTGACATCAAGAAATCCATTTAGTCTGCATGACTCTTCTACCCGGTTATCTTCCAGTTACTATTCTGATAAAAGTGTTTCATTTCATTGAACTATTAAGGAGAATGATGTTAAGAACCAAGCAATTGCAATGTGTTATAGGCAGTCAGGAAGCAAAGATTATCTTACACTTACCATGATACCCCTGATGTCTTACAAGCCCTGAAACCAAAAAACACAAATGTTGATAAGAATCAGAGATGAAAGTGCTTCTAGGGTCCTAACATATTGCAAACCTGCACAAAAAGTGAAATACAATTCTAAGTTTATCTGAGGCTAGTTTTGCCAAAAAAAAACACAACAAGCCGGGTTGCTCAAAAGAAATTTTATTGCAAAAATGTTCCACATTAGAGAACTGTCTTTGCATTCGTTGTACAGTTTAAAAAGGAAAGCGTTTTGGGGAAAACTTGAGCTGCTGTATAAACCAGTCTCTATAAAAGCCACAAGAAAAGCTTTATATGTAGTAAGCAGTTAAAAAGCTGATTATGCCTTTTTGAGGACTCAAGGATGGAACAAAAAGCCAGTGTTATCGCCGTCGCGTCTGAGTATTGATCGACTCGAAATGAAGCTGGTTTGTACTTCACACATCGTACTTTTAAATTTGTAATATTTGTGTTTGTACGAATACGCATTTGACAAGGAAAGAAATGATAAGCAAATAGAAAGTAAGTGCAGCAATAGTAAATAAAAGGAAGCACAGAACACCATAACAAACACGACTAACAAAACTTTCCACTAGAATGATAAAGTTGGAACAGAGCAGATCCTGGATGCGCGGTGCACAATTTGCTCGATCGGATTTCAAGCTAAACCGTTGCTCTTAAATTCCTGTAAGTACGCGTGCGAAAAATGTCAATCATTGTTCCCTCTCGATATCGTGATTTGCATATAGGAAACTAAAAAATGAAAAAAAAAACGCAAGAATGCCACCGTTAGCAGCATAAAATTGAGGGGAGCGTATAAAAGAGTTATCTAAGATAATATTTATCAAGACAAGAGTAAACAGAACAAAGTTGGTACACTCACAGGTTTTGTTGATTACTTGTACTTGCAAGGAAGGATTTCTCTGCCATATATATTTTAGTAATGGCAACTGAAAATGCGAACACAGCTGCAATAAACTGCCAAACTATCGTAAAAACATCCTGCAGAATATTAAACAAAGCAATCTGGATTGTTCCCAGGCCTTTGAACGTTTCTATCACGTGACTAATTCTGAGGGTAAGGCACAAAGTGTTGAAACTATAAAGGTAACTAGCGACAAGAACAGCTCGGTTGGTTTCCACCGATTCAGATGTAGTCCACGTGGTAAGTCTCAGCACGATTATAACCAAGTACGTTACAACACTGATAACATCCAACTTGTTCCAACGGTCGCTAAAGTGAAGAAATAAAAGTATCAATCAATTTAACAAATAGATTCCATGTTGCCGTGTGTCTGTTCAGTAATATACCACAGATGACGTCATAATGTAGTTTAACAAAAAAAGGTGGCACACAAGGTCGCCGAGTGTGTCACTGATGTTCTTTTAAAGATATTCACCTGATGTAGCCGCATAGTGCTTTCTGTAGAACATTTGAATTAGTTTCGTCCTTTGCATTCTTCCTTCTTTCCTTAATGCGGTTCACGGTAAGACGTACCTGCCCAACCTCTACTAAAAACCGACCGACGAAGAATACAAATATGCTCCACTCTAATCCGCTGAACGCTAGGCTTGAGGGCGACAGACAGAAAGCGTAGTGAAGAAGAACAAGTGCCAAGTAGCTCAGTGAGTCACGTACAAATATGAAGTAAGGCGTTTTTAGGTATTTCAGGTAATATGCTGCCAGAAATATAACAGATTCTGTTAGTGACCTCTGTATAATCTGAACGCGTTCATTAATTAAAACATAGTTGAGTTTACGGACAATATGCAAATGCACCAGTTAACGAAGAAAAAATAGAAATAGCCAAAACTTAAGGTGGTCGGTAACGCTCTCCATACATTTCGTGCACTTGCACTTTGAGGAATAAATTATTTTAATCAGAAAACGTCACAAAGATGGCAATCAAATACGCACTCAAAAGCGAAAAACAAGGAATCATCTCCATGACGGAACAGAACCTGGTAATAGCTGCTTTAATTTGAACTTTAAGGCTTAATATTAGCTCCAAAACGTGCACCGTGACCCACAGTTTTTATTGCATTTTGACTAAGTGCAAGTTTATGGCTATGTTTTCCTAAGGGGTTCAGAGCTACCTTCAATTTTCCCAAGAATGCGTAAATACTTGTAGATATGACGTAAAAATAAGCTTCATATTTGTACGTGGATTAATTACCTGCAAAAAGAGAATGTTCTTCTAAATAAGACACAATGTAAAATGCGATTGGTGCGAGAACCATGTCAAACAGACACCAAATGTGTAGAAAGAACCATGTCCACTTCCCAAGGCCTTTCTTCATTAAGAAACGACCACGCCACTTACGAGTCATCTCAGAATGAACAACTGGATGGGTAAAAAACTGAAAGGAGAAAAACAAATTGTAGACAAGTACTCAAAATTGTAAAGTAAGCCGGTGAAGTCTGAACATGAGACAATAGCCCATCAGGCCCGAGCTTATTCCCGTCTCTGTATATAGCACGAGGCGACTAGGAGTATTTCTACTCCCCACTGGATGGGATGTTATCATCACAGCGCTACCTCCAGAATTAAGGTCGCCAGTACCCATTTAAAAACCTGGGTGGAGAGAGTCACTGGGAGATTAAAGTGTTTGGCCCAAGAACACAACACAGTGTCCCCGGCCAGAGAACGAACCCGGCCCCTGTCGTTCCGGAGACGAGCGCACTAACCATGAGGTCACCGCGTCTCTCATTAAAAAGAAGCTTTCACCTGTAAAACATCCGTTTTCATCAACATTTTTTTTTCTTGCTACGATTTTCGTCATAAAATTGTTATGATGGTAGCGTTTGGTTGCAATTTGCGATTTATCTTGTACCTCAAATTTCTGCTTCGCTAGGTATATCACAATTCCTGACGACTTTTATCACCGCCCGGTACAAAAAAAATGAGCTCAGTTCACGTCTGATTATCTGGTAAGTGAATTTTATTTTCGGCATATTACCTTTTTCTGTTTCAAGTCAATGGCGTAATCCAAGATATCATCAAGAATAAAATACCCGAAGCCCTCTCGCTGTAACTGGTCAGATTGCATTGGATCGAGCAGGCGAGTTGTAAAGTCCTCCACAGAGTTGGCAAGCTTATGAAACATCTCTCCTTCAGATCCTTTACATTTTGCCAAGCTACGAAGGCGATAGTTTACCTAAAACCATTTAAAAGAACACAATAGTACATCAACTTTAGAGTGTGAAAATCTCGCGTTAAGGCAAAACAGCACTTGAAGATAAAAAACTGAGTTTTTTTTATACTTCCTTGGTAAGGTCAGTTCTGTTCCACAAAAATCTCTTGATTTTAGCTTTTGAAATTAATCGATTTAACAAGAAATTTAACTCGAGAAAAGCATCGAGAACATGACTTGATGAGTCTTTAAGATTTTCATTACTATACTGTTATGGCGTGAGAAAAAAAAAACATGACATTTCAAAGAAAATATTTTGCTATAACTGTGAGGCAGCCGTCCTCGTGTGTGATTTGTTACTCACCTTCATCCCCATCAACAGGGAATTTGAGACACACTTCGTAAGAGCTTTTGGAGTGATTTTCTTCTCAATAGCATCGAAGGAGTTCTTCTTGGAAAGTAATTTTTTCATCAAGTATTCTTCATTGCGTTCTCTATCTAAACAGAAATATATAATTGATTGCCATGAATACACTATAAATGGAATTTCTCAAACTCGTCAGTACAAATTCATCAAGTTTAAACAGAGGAAAACTTCAGTTGTAAAACACAGATAATTCGTTACATTACATCGATGTCCCGAGGACTTTTGCCCACGCCGGATTGTGGTTCAGTGGTTAATCACCATCAAGTTGGACAGGCCGGCGTTGGCTATCGATCTTTGCCCAAAATTATCCGAAAAAAAAAAACACGAAGGTCTTTTATGCTTAAGAGATCAGTAGGTGGGTTAGGAATATATCATTATCTGAAATTCGCGTTCTGATTAGGAGGTAACTCAAAATCTCGAGCCATCTGTAGGCTTATTGTAAAATTGTAATTAATTTATGACAAAATAAAAGCAGGAGATAAATAAAACTGTACTGAGATGATAAAGACTGCAAACGTTTTACTCACCGTTATCATTAAGTTCAAAACCTCTGTTGTCCATGACAAACCTATAATGCGTTGCAGAGATAAAAGAAGTAATTACGTTTCTATTGATAGAAAAAATCAGTAGTTACCAGACGTATTGACAAACGTCAAGATTAAAAAGAAGTATATACAATATCAAGAAGGAACAGATCAACAAAACTGGTTGGAATGGTCGTATTACAACGGGATAAACTTATAAAGGGTTATACAGGGTTGGGATTTCAGGATGTGGTCATTAGTCGTGTTAGCGGAGTGGCCGGATTCACAGGCTTTTCTTACAAGGAAATTTAAGGGCGTTTCGCCGGGACAAAATTAGTGGCTACAATAACTAACTAGGTGACCGTATCAACGCGTCTGAGGTGTCCGTGAAGGAGGGATTTCACTGTATTAGTCGGATGCTTAAGTTCCATTTGTTGCAAAAGTTTCAAGATTGGTCAATGAGTCTATATCCTATTCTTACGTGTCTTTATGTCGTCTCGATTCCTCTTCTCTGTCAGAAGATCCTATAAATTAAAAAAAAAACTGTCTGGTGAGAACATCAGTCAGGTTATTATTCGTAATTGAAATGTGAACAAGTGATAAATGCTTTTGACGCTGGAGGGAGACGAGAAGTCGTCTGGGCCTTGTTTAGTCTCCAGTTTCGTTCGGTGTGGTTCACACAGTCAATACATCACAATTTTATCTTCCAGATGCCACTGGTCTTAATCTTAAGTTGTTTTACATACCTTCTTCCTCTGTGTCAAAACCTTTGTTATCTTTGGCATTTCTGAAAAAATAAAACAAACAATGCAGAAAACACGACGTGCTCAAAATAATCGCGATGCAACCTTAAATTAGATGTTTTTCTATCGTACGTTAACTCCCAGCATTAACGTTTCTCAAACCTATTTATGTACTTGGGTGAGAGAAGCATTGTCAGAGTAAAGTGTCCACAATCACAGCTTAATGTCTCCGACTAGACTAGAATCCGGACCGCTCGACCGAAGACGAGCGCACTAACCATTAGGCCAAAGCACTAATACTTACCCATCATTATCTCTCTCGTTTAGTTCTTCATGAGAAGTGTTTACTGTAACAAAAGAAAAACATCTGAAAGATTACAAAACTGAAGAAAAATTCGATTTTCTTTGCTTGGTTGCTGGTATCATCTTTTTGTAGGCAGTTTACGTTAATCGAAGTAAGTAACGTTAAGAGATTCTGATTGACAAAGCAAAACGTTGAATGACAAGATGCTAGAAATTTAATTTTATTTTTAGGGGAGCTCCTTAGATGGCAGCGGAGTCGCGCAACATGGCAGCCATACTTCAGCTAATAGTTTGACAGAGACATGTAGCCTTGGTTTATAGCGAAATTCTTGATATCTTATGGTCAATCGACACATGTCAAAATAAGGTATCTGTGACCAGTATCACTTGACTGTATAGTGAGCTTTGGTTTAAAGCACATGGAAGTCACGTGTTTGTGTTTTTTTTTAAGTTGACCGCTTCCAAAGTGTTGGTTAACTTATTGTAAATAAATTAATCGAGAGTTCCGCTTTTAGGCTTGGCTAAATCTAGATATTTATTTAATAAAATGCTTACCATCATTAGGCAGAGAGGGCTTGGTAACTTTACTCATTTCTTGTTCGTCATCAACTGAAAATAAATCAATTGATCAAATCGTTTGCTCTTGTTATTTCCTCAATCTTCAACACATCAATCAAAATTAAGTTATAGTTCATCTGAAGTGTTTCTCCTGGTAATTAAGGGTATTTCTAAAAAGGACTCTTGTCAGTGGCCAGGTTGAAGTTTCATTAACTTGGATAGAAGTTAATTTCAGAATCAAGCTAGTGACACCAGCGAAATCACTCGATGAAGTGAAAGTATCAGGTACTTTAAAGTGCTAGTCAGTTTCGCTTAAATTATTAGTCGTCCCGAAGTGTGAACCAATCATTTCTTCATTCATGCGTTCTTTCGTTTGTCCTCTCGTTCGTTCTTTCGTTCGTTCGTTCGTTCGTTCACCCCTTCCGCCCTCACTTTAAAGTTCATTTGATATTTCGTTCACTCACCAGTAAAGGTAATTTCTTTAATTGACACAGTCGTTTGATGATGCTCATCTGCCATTGCGTACCTGTGATAGCACGATGAAACTAAACTGAGTTATTATATAGTAGGCCACTCTTACTAATACTTTACTACTACCCCCGCACACATCTAAACGAAATTCTAGTCCCCATCAGTAATCACTGGATAGAATTCTATGGAATTACAATGTCCCATATTCTTTTTTAGCAGGCACGCTGCAAGCGGCGACCATTCAGGTCGTCATTTGATTCTATATTATCAACAGTTATAATCCGCAGATTCGGGTGAAGGAAGTAAGCGATGGAAAAGCTGCATTCAAGAGACTAGCGGTTCTAGCCGTTGTTACAGCCACCGTCCCCGGCCGAAATTTCATTTTTGGTCACCAATGGTGCTCTGAGGGTTAAGATAAACCTTCCATATGGTTAAGATCATCTAAACCTCTTTACCTCTGGGATAACCGTCCATGGGAAAACACTCTTACTCTATTTGGTGGGGGATGAAGTGCACCCTTTCATCTCCTTACCCTGGGGGATTATCACTCCCTAGAGAGGGTTATTACCTCTCTTAAAGTACTCTGGGGGATATTTTTACCTTTCGAAAATGTGGCCTACTGTCCTCTATTGGAACACTTTACTTCTTGTCAACTTTCTTTGTAATTATTCTGGCTTAGTTGTGTGCTTATATAGTATAGAGAGGGGTTGGTACCATAACACGTGATTTGTTCTTTCGGGGAGGGCGGCTGTAACACAGGCTATCAAAAGCCCCGATTCGTCATCAAACCTGGATATGACACAGCATCAACTACGTCTTTCTGTTTTCATGAGCACCTTTTCGGAACGGTCACGTTCTTTCAAACGTTCCCCGGCATACCAAACATTATTGAAGGGGTTAAACTGTTTCACGCCATGTAGGTTTGCCGGCAGTCAAATATTCAGACTAAGAGGGTGTCGTTATAAGCCAATATTTGCCTACATATCTGCCTTAATACAAATACTTATTATTCAGGAGATTTCGTTCCGCGGTTCTGTTCTCGAGGCTAGCCATCCATGACCCAAAGCAACATAAGACCACGATACGGATTTTCTTTTCTACCCAGCCATAACTGATTGGTCATTTTACAATCATTTTATACGTTGCATATTGCAACGCCGAGCGGTTGCAATACGTCGATTTCATCGGATGTTTGACCCATATCTAAGACACTTCTCAGCTTTGCAAGATGTAACAAACTGACCATACTTTTTTAGCGTCCACTAAATCAGTATAAACACGTTTGTAACTCCCTTACTGAGCTGCTCTTTTATACCCCAAATATTTATCGCTTCCTGCAAAGTTACATGGAGTAACTCTCTATATGCGGAACTGTATGAAGACAAATTCTCAGTAAAGCGAAGCCTTGGTATTAAAATTGTGAACAACAAAACAATTCATATCGTGGCGGTTTGTTTGCCAATGATGTGACTTGAAAAAATATCTGTACATCTGTACCTTAAAAAAATAGCCTCAGTACTTGGTCTTGAAATTCACGTTCACGAAACCATTGTTAATGTTTGAGGCTTCATTTCCGTTATTGTGAAATTATTTCTACTATGACGCAAAGGAAATGACCTATAACCACAATTTGAATGGAGGAACATACCGCGTAGTCAGCAACCGTGTGATTGTTTGTTTTAACCCGAAACTGTGAAGTGGCACGCAGAAGCAGCTGTAAATATTGCCGTTTTTCGAGAATCACGTTTCGCAACGAACCAAAACTTTTTCAACAATCTCATTGGCTTATTGGTAGTCCATTAAATACTCCTGGATTTGCCGTAACAGCTCGCTGAATTCCGAATTACCAATTCCAACTTCCTGTCAAATTTAAATCAAACATCGCTTGAGCGAGAAAGTAACTTAACTGGTAAGCCCTGCTACTTCAATGTTATGTTCACCTTGTTTTCTCACAGTTCGATTCAGTCGAAAGGCTCAGTAAACGACAATCTCGCTGTTAGGTTGGTGGTTTAACCCAGGGTACGTCATAACGGAGTGCCTCTGACACAGCCTGGCTCTGAGACAAGTTGTTGAGCTGCACGCACGCTAGTGACGAACTCCGTGGCCCCCTACCCCTTGTGACTGCTGTTTTATATTACCGCTGGTTGGCTGCAGGCTTACATGATAAAACAATATCACAGGGGGTAGGGGGTCACAGAGTCTACGTGGGAATTCGTCACCCGCCGACTACAGATGGCATAGTGCACACTTCAGTAATACAGCTATTGCGACTACCAACTGTTTACATGCATTTTAGTTTTATTTAAAACGCAGCCCGCTGACCTAAGGGAAACTGCCTCGTAACACGTTGAAATTTACCATTAGGCGGCCGACATTTTAAAAGTGTATTTTAAGCTTGCGCTGTTGTCTCGCCAGCGACCTTTCAGACAGCCAATCAGCAAGCCGATTACTCAATGCAAATCGCGTTTGACCAAATCACGCTTTTGGCTTCGTCTGCAAGAGATCTAGGAGTAAGATTAAGAAGTTTGGCGACTCTTAGCAAACTTTTTTTTCCTGGCGCCTGATAGGCCATATTCGTATTGTCAGCGTTGGACTGCAATGGAGGTTCATACGGGGGAATATCATAATAATAAAGGATAAATGTCATTAGCATTTGAAAAGACTCCCCGCATTAGCCACAGTTCTAGGCTAGTTCCAGTCCTATACCAAGATTAAGAAAATGGTCTATAGTAACCATGGAAACCTGTGTGAATGTGTGTCTCATTCGATTTTTATCCATCGTAGATTCGCGAACTGACGAATACGGACAATTCCTACAAGCACGTTGGACATTTAGCTTTTGTGAAGTACAAGTAAGTCAGAAAAAAAAAGGTCGAATATGTTGATAACGATACGAGAAGACGTTAATCAGTGACAAAATATTCATCACAGCGTCTTGGTCGGTATGTGAAAGGTCCTAGGAACAATTCCTGTTGTCAGAAATGTCTGTACAGTACTACCCGCTGCTTTGCGGCTAGTACTGGTGTCAAACCCCTATTAAGCGACCACCCTCGGGGAAATGGGAGGTGTCAGCTTGATAGGGTGTGGTATACTTTGAATATTTTTTACCATTGCGTTTATTTCGTAGTGAACATGGAATCACGTCAAGACAATAATGATAAGCTTTTGCTAAACCAACGCTAAACTACGTGTATTAAAATGGGCGTTTAATAGTGGTGAAGGCAAATGGGGAACCCTGACTGGGACAACCAAAAGGTGGCCGCGACCGCTTAATAGAGATGGCTAGTTAACAGAGGTGCAATGTACTAACAATACTTTCTGGACTTTCATAACTTACTGCTTAATGGAAGTTAACTGTACTTCAGAAACTTCCAAGGATGATCAGGTATTCGGGTAACCGGAACCGCTATCAGTTCATTAATGGAATCTTTCACGGTGAACGAACCCGAGTTTTTATCTTGTGTATTTATTTGATACCGGAGGGCATGCATTGTGAAATGGGTGTGTGGTTTTGCGTCTATTTTGTCTTGTTCGTCGAGATTGTAAGAAAAAGTATTAACAGCAGGGGATGTGAAATAGCTCGAACCCGAGGGGATTGCTCTGAGGAAAGAAAAATCGCAACCCCTCCCGCGTCAGTGTCCGAAGAAAAAATAAGTCGCAGCAAAAATATAAAGGTCTGTGCACAGACAGGGTGTAATTGTCGGAGTATCTGGCTTTAACAGGGTTTCGCCTGCTGTCAATAAATAACTTTTGTTTCACACATGTAATTTGCAGATCTTCCTATGAAGAACCTAGTTGTGATGAAGGCTTTGAAGAGATTGTTAGAGTGAACTTTATACCAAAGTTCAAAGACGAGAAGATCAAAGAATTGTATTTGCAGTTTCTTTAATGACAGACGACATGTGTAGGCGATCAAGTAGAAGCTGCTACGAATAATTCCGAATTGTGCTGAAATTGTTGTGTTCTTGGACTCGGAACTCTCTAGATTGTTTTCGTTAACTTTCGTCCGCAGTTTTTTTTAAGCTGTATTTTTTTATGGTGTCGATAAGTGGTATTACACTATTCGATTTCGAACACGGAGTTCAAAGGAGCTAACAATTGTTAAAATAGGTAATCGTGTATTGTGCTGTATTGTATGCCGAAAGAAAATAGTTCAACGACTTATGTAGTTGACAACCTTACACCCAACTTATCTCAGGAAAGCTAATGTCTATGAGGGGACTGGGGGACAGTTTAAAGATTGATTCCCCCCTGTCCCTAGTACATTAGGCCATGTCCGAATTACCTTTAGCCTCTTTCTCAAAGCGAGGCTTGGTTCCCATCCTTTCATCGGAAAATAAGATTACATTCAATTGCAAAGTTAACTCATTTTCATATGAATCAATGAGTGCTCACCAGGCCTCGCTTCGATAGAGAGGCTTAACGCTACTGTACTCGGAAATGGAATATTGCGTTGAGCTATTTTTTGATGTAAGCCTCAGAATTTGTGTTGGAAGTTGTCAGTGGTGTTGAGAAAGATTTCTGTTGTCAACTTTGTTGTCTCTCATTGTTTCTCTTGCTTTCTACCCAAATGCTTTGCGTTTCGCAATCGTACAATGTGCTTGTTTCCATTGACTACGCAATTTGCACGTTTGTTGAAAGATTCCTTTCCTAACAGCCTTAGCCAGACACACCAGGACTAACGTGCCATTTTCCTTACATGTTAGCCTTGTTTGAACATTTCCACTAACTCTCAAAGAACTTGGGTTACAAACCATACTTGATCTTTTTATCAGAGGATGGAGGGGGGTGCCGATTTACCAGTAGGGCTCACCATATAACAGGGCTTATCCTGTAAGTTAATGCAGTATAATGTAACAACAGGATGCGTGGAATATGAGCGATTTTTCTTACCCTCCAGTAATATAGGGCGTTAGTTAGCGCTAGGAAGGGACGGACTGATACAAGAGAATTAAGTACTTCTGGCTCAACTACGCAAGTTTTTCTAACTATTACGGACCGATTGTCTCATTGGTCCACCGCAGCCAGTCCGAAGCTATAACGTCGGTTTTCGTCGACTTAAATCTAGGCTGGGGTGCCTTGTTACCGTACTCTGTTGTGATCCTCCCTTTTACGGGGAAACATTTACAGTATATTATTGAATTCTGAACAGTTTTGGAATAGTCAAGTAAAGAGAATAGTCAAGCCGAAGGGTTGCATCGACCAAATTTGAGAGGAAACCATAAGTCGCGTTTCAATTGTCCTTATAGTAGATATGCATATATCCGCGAAGTTGGGCGCGGCTTGCAAATTCGCGCCACTTTGAAATTTTTTAGATTCGATTCTCTGCCTTTCGGGCTAACAAACGAGTGGGGCTGCAGAGGGGTAGAATCGTGGCAGGGGGGGTAGGCATTTTCTGATTTTAAAAAGGCAACTACTTGCAGGGCTGGGGTAGACGGTACTCTTCGTGCAAGATACATGAACAACCGTTAGTGAAATAGGACTGGGTCGAGAAGAAAGGCAACATGGCGGACAAGAAAAAAGCGGATATTTCCTACAGTAAGTACAAGGTGTAGCGTGTTCTAATCTGCAATTAATGGAGCGTTCAAGTCGTCTGCATTACTGTTGAGGGTGAAAGATTCGCTCTGACGAAGGGCTATTATAACGCTCGAAACGTCAGCTTTTCAACTCGAATTACATTTATATTTTCAGCTTAGTCGATATAACTAAATTACTGCATTACTGTTGACTTTTACGTGTATCTGCAAAATTCGTACAAGGGAAATTTCAAACCAAAAGAGACTGAATTTAAAAAGAAAGGTTAAGTTTTCTCACTATATGATTTTTTTTAAATGGCGAATTATTGAGCTTTTCTGCCATCGTTTAATTTCCTCTCAAAATTGGGCTTGAGGTTAAAGTGAATTTGAAAAACATGCGGTAAGGTTAAATCATTGATGGTCTATGTAGTTTTGCAGTTGTCAAGTGAGTTATCAAGAGAGATGATTCATTTGTTGCATTCAATAAACAAGGAGAAATGGATGGTCCACTGTAGGTTTTTCGGGAGACCGGATAAAGCATATCTATTACAATAATTTAGTCTTTTGCATATAACTAATTGTAGCTTTCTTGGGGAATGTTATAGAGTCAATTTCTTAGATATTCTTCTTTAGTATATACACACTCAGTGATCTTGGCTATTCCAGCAATCTGATTGGTTCGCTATCTCGGGCTAATGCCGCATTA
>OMLO01001322.1_pt1 | contig 18826 bp, 14 predicted proteins | sample 1674811 | NCBI WGS metagenome assembly OMLO01 (sample SAMN06265003, study PRJEB25207) | coral metagenome | isolation source: Coral host | place: Mexico:La Bocana,Puerto Morelos, Mexico | collected 2008-11-13 | reverse complement strand
AGAGGGTGATTGACGTCCTGGTGTCGATGAAACTTCCGGGACGGTTTGGAATCTCAACGAATGAATCGGGCGTTCCTCGTAGTTGTAGGGGATTGTTGTGTATGTCATCAGACTCAGTGGCCCAAGTAACGCCGCGGGACAGAGTGGCTAGATTGGCTCGCGAAGTTAGTTCCAGTCCACCGCAACTCTTGTTGAGTGGGAATACGGCAACAGGCTGAACAGAAGCTGAGAAAAGAAGCAATGAAACCCGACACTGAATTTCAGAGACAAGTTGCATAGTGCACCGCTGCCGCCTTTACGCCGCAGTAATTCGAAGTAAGGAACGATCATGTTCGTTATTCTTTTACTTTTGTTTAACTCGCTGCTTTCGTTATCAATTTATTTTATTTTGCCACCGTGACTGAATTGGATATATGAAAGAGCAGATATTATCTTAAATTTCACAGTTGCTTAAGGTCATTCATATTTTTATATTTAGTCTTGTTCTTCTCGTTATGTTTCCAAGCCTCGTAAAAAAAAACAGCCAAAACTGACTGCAAAATAAAGTTGCAAAGTGGACTAAACGTCCTTGCTATCTACTATTTATAACTGGTCATTACCTTGACCAGGATTTCCCAAGTTCATAGAGAGTTGTAGCCAGTGTAACATTGCACTATCTTTATGTCCAATTGCTCCAGCAAATATCTGCTTCAAAGACTGGTAATGAGCATTAGTCATACTCGAAGCACGCTTGTTCAAGTCGTCTTCGTGAAGAACGTTTTCGAGACATTTCTTCAAGTCCTGTGCTGCCGCTTGCAGTTTTGAAGTAGTGTGATCCATTTCTGAATGAGCGTCGTAAAAAGCCTTTCTGATGTGCCGAGGAACTGATTTCTCCTGCAAAGTATAGTATAAGTATAGCCGCCAAAATAATTTTAAAATAGAAAGACAGGCGTGGTTTTGTACCCAGTGTAGGAATCGTTTTTCTTCTGAGTGTCCGACAACATACTCAGAAAGTCGAATGCGAAACCAAACAACCACGACTTACTCATGTTGACCTCCTGGTATACTTGTATTTGTCTAGAATTCTCACTAGTTCGCTGTGTTGTGTAAGCTCTCTGTGAAACGCAACTACTTTCTAGTAGTTTAATTTTAAACTTACTAAATTGAAAGCCGCTTCAACTGCTTTATTTTTTCATTTTCTTAACCACCGTCTTTTCTCACAACCAATAGTTCCTGCAGACTGGTTCTACTCCTCTGACTACCAACCCTCATCTCGAATCACCGTGGTAGGAAGGTGGGATTGACTAGAGGTACTCTAATTAACCCCTCTTCATGTTTTTCTGTCCTTCTTTCTTTCAATTTTTCTTGAGGGAACAAAAGCCCAGGTGGATAGGTTTCATCTTTCATCGCAATAGCGGCGATAAAATAACATTGAGCTTCCATGGTATCTTTACCTGGTGCATTTTGTGTTTCAATTCCGACAAACTGCATGTCTTCATAATCTCGCTCTGACTCCTCCCTCCGATCCTTACAATCCCGTCGGGATGAAACTTATGAATTCCTTCTAGAAACTGATCAAGGGCGTGGTTTGTGTAGCAGACAACAAGGATTGGCCGTCTTTGCGGCACTGCGGGGGCCTCGTCATCATCATCGCCAAGCAATTCTGTACCAGTATCCCACTTCAACTTGTTATGCAACAAAACATTGGCAATCTGAAGCAAACAAAATTGGTTCAGTATGGAGTCTGCTTAGGCAAACTGTTAAAGCTTGTGAATGGCTTCTTCAATCTTGACTAGGGGTAAATTGTCATGGCACGTTGAAAGTCTGAATGTAATAATTTTGTGATGGGTATGATTAAAGGCGATAACCATTTCCAGGATGCCCGATGCCTGTTTCTCAAGATAAGCTTGCACATACGAATGCAAGGCACACTTATTTCTATTCCCAAGAATGCTTTCTACCAAGACTCGGTTGGAAACAAAAGAAACATTTCTCGACATGGCGTTTGTCTATCTACCTTTAACCCAATGTAGGTCTTTCCAGTTCCTGGCGGTCCTTGAATGACTGCGAATTCCTTGGTCAACGCCATCTGTAGAGCCCTAAATTGAGAATCATCCAGTTCCAGATCTTCCGCGGACGGCCAGGAGGCCAGGCTCAAAAGTGGAACATCAGTTCCTTTAATAGAAAATCAATTAAAAATGGTGTTGTAATGGGTTAAGTAAAAGAGATGAAAGATGACTCAATGACGTCTCACGATGATGTAGAGGGATCACTTACAAAAAAAATAAGATAAAACCAGGAGCCCATTACCCGGAGCTTCCATCTTCCATACTGACCCTCTGAGTCAACCCTGTCCCGTATCTTTTTATTTTTAGAAGCAACTCCCACAGGGTTTTTCGCGGGTGTTTACATAATAACCAATCACAAGAGAGCTGCGGTTCTCTATTGTTCACGTCACATGTAGACCGCACGATACGATTTCAATAATGGCGGAAAGCGAGGAAAGTTTATCAGACGAAAGGCTAGTGACAAATCCCGGAGAGAATGACATGAACGGCTGCCTTCGTTTCAAATGATAAACACAATAATACCAACGACATGCAGCTAGATTTTAATAGATCTTAGACTTACCGCTGCGAGCATTATCCCTTATATTCAAGCCGGCAAGCCGTAACCTCATCTCCATTAGAGTAGAAGTGCTGTCAAATAAAATACGTCAGTGAAAGTGCCATTTATCCCCGCGTGTAATCTTTGGGAGCATATTCTACCACTCAGTTCTGTTGCTGCTATTGAGTTACACTACATTATCACCAACTAAAATTACCGATCTCGTGGTTATCTATTACCATGTCGTCGGTGGATAAAAAGAGATAATTCAAAAGTAGTAGGGTTGACGAATGGAAAATTCCGAGACTCGCGAAGACATAAACGACTATTTCCTTTGTTGAAAATCCGGATCTGAGATCAACATAACCGATTCCAGACTAAGACAAACCCATGATTGAAGATCACAGTTATAGACACAACTTCAGCAGTTGTGAAATTAAAGCCTGAAAAAAATTCAAACCTGAACGGGATTTGAATCCGTGACCTCAGCGATACCGGTGCAATGCTCTACCAACTGAGCTATAAAGCCATCTGGGAGCTGGTCATATTTTCAAAACTGCTTATGTTGCGTGTCTTCATATCTTTCTCTACAGTTCTAATATATGATCTTTCAAATATTCATTTGCAGAATAAGAAAGACACAAAACGAGACTTCGCGACGATCACAAAGGATTCCAAGATTTTAAGAAGGGATCAAAACTTTCCGAGATTCACAATTTTCTCAGTACCATTCACCGCCTCTTCTATTCCGTAGAGAATTCAGTTGGGTAAGTTGAATATCTGTGCATTTAATTTACCTTCTAGTGCTGTTGCTTCCTTTTTTCATAATAGGCGTGAGATCAAAGGTTACTCGTCCCCGCAGCCTGTTCCTCAAGTAGGCAGGAGCTTCAACGTGCTTCTGGCAATTTACGATATAGTTCTGTTTTGATACAACGACCAAGAAAACGATGATTTACAAAACGTCAAAAAATGCACTTCAGAAGAAGACACCCCACTTCGGCAAAAGGGGATTCATTAAGTTAGGGTGACTGAATGAGATTAACAGAAAAGAAGAAAACGAAAACGCGGGATGTATAGGTTTGTCTTCGCCGAGTCTGTTACCTGCAACGGGAGTTTTTGTGGCTCAACTTCTTTGAGTCCTTCCAGCACGTGACGATAAGCTTCAAAGTAAACAGTACTCTCTACCATCTGATACACGTCACCTTCCTCAAGTCTCACATTATCAGACACGTTGATGAACTGTATGTCCACTTTACCCTAGAGAGGTACAAGACACAATTACTTGAAACATACAACGCGCTAGTTAAATTTCACGTGCGTCTTTCTGCAGCAGACCTGGTGAGGCTTTTTTCCCCTTCTCTCGTGAGAGTTTGACCCCTGCCCTCTTCCCCCCCCCCTCCCGCCCATGATCAGCCACTACTCCCTCCTGGTGGGTGCAGTTTCTGAGGCACAAAAATGAGAGAAGTATTCGATCTCGGGGGAACCTTGTTGTTTTACTTGAAGGATGTTTGCTTTCAAGGGTGGGGAGGTGTAAGCCGTTTTGTAGAGTAGAGAAATAACTCGTTTCGTCTCCTTTTGTGAAGCTTTTACTGAATCCCTAGTGAACATCAAGGCTTCATCATGTATATTACAGATGATTCGTAACATGCTGAGAGAGTATTCTTATGTTCTAGCTCATTTCTTACTTTTTCTAGTCAATTGTAAGCCAGAGTGGAACTTATGCATTAAGAAAGTTTGCAAACCTTAACCCCAATATGCCATGAGCTGTTATACAATGGCACGGGCGATAGGTACTCTTCATGAATGAAGGGTTTGCGCTCAAACCTATCAGCATGTGTAAAAATCATCACTGATCTGGCCACCAAATCGATTTTCCATGGAGCCTCATGGACGAATCACAACGTCTTACCTGTTTTAACTCTTTTAGATCACGGTTGGCCACGGTTGCAAACACAAAACTCTCAAACTTATCCTTGGATAAACACATCAACGAGCCAAAGATGAGCCGTTTGCTGTTCTCCCAGCGAATATGCCTGAGTTTGGTGTTGTCGAACTGGACTTTGTAATGGAGACCATTAGAGGTGCATACGGGGTACAACAAGCGAATATCTTTGTACACACGTATGTCCTGTAAGGCACCAATCCTAGTGGACCCAATACGCTCCAGTAATTGCGCGATCCCTTCGCGTAGGGGCCGCACAAAATCCTCGCGGAGGAGTCGAAACTGAACATCCAAATAATGCTCCGCGTCGTGGTAGCTCCCATCAATTTTGTTCCTCCTGAGGAAGGGCCTTTCCCCTGTCAAGATGTCTTCCTGTGTGGGAATGACGCTGAGCTCGCGGAAGTCGTTCGGTGGATTGAGGTCATCGTTCTCGCCGGCTATCAAGTACATGAAAGGCATAATTTTAGCAGGAAAGTCTGCATACGAGCCAAGTGGCCCATCAGTGCCGGAGCTATCACGGTTTCTGTAACATTAAGCGACTAGGAATATTTCTACTCCCTCCTGGATGGGATGCTAGTCCATCAAAAGGTTACCCCCAGCATTAAATTCGCCGGTACCCATTTGTACACCTGGGTGGAGAGAGAGGCACTGTGAGAGTAAAGTGTCTTGCCCAAGAACACAAAGCAATGTCCCCGGCCAGCTCTTGAACCCGGACCGCTCGATCCGGAGGGCAGCGCACTAACCATGAGACCACCGCGCCTCCCTAATTTCAGTAATGCACATAAGAAAATACAGGGCCCTAGACAGTATTAGGCAAACCGAGGCACTTGCTCCAGTTGTTGTTTCTTTTTATTTTTGTTTTAAGGGGGGGGGGAGGGCAAGTAAAGCACAGCTAGCAAATAAATCATAAACAACATGGGCAGGGTCTCAGTCATAACTATTTCAGGTAGCTGCGGCCGTGAATTCATTTATTTCACTTACAGCTGATAAAGATTATGAAGACAGAAAAAATACTTTCCATGCATCACAAAATCTCACCATCTCTACGAGGTCTTCTTCTGTGCTGCTTTTCGTCTTCTTTTTTCTTCAGTTCCTCGGCCTTTTCGCTCCTCAGTTTCATTAGTTCCTCTACATCTTTCACGAGGGAGACATCTTCTAGCTGACCTTCTGCAGACAGCGATGTGGTACTGCAGTACAGATCAGACACTGGCAAATCAGCGTATGAGTTCGGGAATCTTCGGAGCAATTCATTCATTATTTTAATCACATTCCTCAAAAACACTGCGATGCCAGAAGGGGGCATCCTGCTGGCAGACAAGCGGTTGAGATGAGGTCTCAGGTGCAAGTTGAAAAAAACCGAGTTTGGGAGCAGGTTTAGCAGCTTGAACAGGTGTTCCTTAGTGTTGCAATCACAAGCTTTACTTAAAATGCTCACGATCAACACAATAAAGTCATCTCTCATGAGCGATTGCTCCGTTAATAAAGATTCGGTGGCTGGGAAGCATCGACTCGACGTTAAATCGAGGATGATTTCGTCTGGAGTTTTGGTATCCAGGTCCTGAAGGGCTCTGAATCCTAGCTTAACCGGACGCGGGTTTCCCGACGATCCGGCACCACCACGACCTCCACTTCCACCTCCCCTGCCACCACCTCTCCATCCGCCTCTTGCTCCCCCTCTTCCACGAAACCCTCCTCTATTCCTCTCATAACTGTGGCCGCTGAACATGGCTTCTCCGTCGACACCTGACAAGTTTCTGAGGATTTAAACTGCGACCGCTTTATTTCTTCGATTCCTGGTCAGTTCTTCTGAAATAGGACGAAAGATAACAAAACCTATTAAATATTTATAACTCGAGTTATTAGGACAATGTGGACATATGGCTGAGATATTTTCATCGTGAAGCAAACGCGATTTGAATGCTGAGAACAGACATAATTAACTGGTACACAAATCATTATGTAACACAATGTTATTTTCCCTAGTTCCTCCCGGCGTTTTGAGATCAGTTCCTCGCCATGTATTAACAACTACGGCGTCGGCTTTATAAAGCTTTCCCAGCAAAAGAAAAATAAAATATAAACTTTGCACTGCAAACTTTCGATACTTGCGAGACAAAACTTTGCTCTTATATCAACCTACAGTTGACGTCATCAAGATCTTCACAACACGGAAGTCACGAAAATCGTACTTAAATGCAAACTGAGTCCCCAAACATTGTGTAATTTAATTCTTCTTTCTTGGAGTTCTGTCATGGCGACTGGAATAAAAGGGAGTTTCCTCAAAGTCGAAGTCCTTCATCCTAGTTTATGCGACCATTATTAACAAGGTACAAGGAACATTTTGTAGGCTCCGCTGTTATTACATCGATAAAGGCAGAAAGTTCGGATTTTTCCTTTCTAGCCACCGTCTGAGCCAAATTCAAACGCTAGAGAATCTTACAAAGACACAGAAATACAATAATGCTTGCTAAGGACAATGATTGTCGTACGTACCTCGATTCTCCGGCGACGAAGTCATTTGTCCGCCGGCTCCATCAGCATCCCCGGGCTTCAAAAATATGGTCGGCGCTTTCTCCACTATTTCTGAACTATCGTAAACCACTTCTTTGAGATAAATCGAAGTAAACGCCGTGTTTTTAGCTATAACAGTAACTCTTCAATCGACTAAAGCAAATATCAGGTAAATTTTGGTCGCTGTTTAAAAAAAACGTTGTACTCGAGCCAATGAGATCGCAGCACAATTTCTCAGAAACCGAAAGTAAGCTTCTGGGAAAGAGGGACTTGTCCCGTTGAATATTTACAACAAGAAGCTGTGATTATCATATGACGCCGTTTCGACGGGATTACCCAACGAAAAAATACTCAATTTCTCATTGCCCAAAAGTCGTTTATAATTAGCAACCTTGGGAAATATACCTTGTCTTGCCGGGAACAGATGCGTGACGAACCAAGGCATATACAAAAGAATTGTAATAAGCTTTGTTGTTCCTGTCATCCAACATGGCCGCCATGAATCTCTCGGGAATGGCTGCAAACCGCCTATTGGAAAAATTCAGGTGCATCGATTAACTAAAAACCGCCATTTTGGAAAATTACTACTTAAGTGTTTTTGGTATATTGTTAAGATTATCGGATGTAAAAAAAATAGTGAAGAATTTTATCCAGAAATCCACAACTCTTCGTCTGGCCATCTAAGGCAAAGTCCGGTTCAAATTCCTTCAAATCCAAGTCGAGCCAGTCATATCCACAGTATCTAATCGGGATTTTTAAGTTTTATAGATTGTTTCTGGTAAAGAACTGAGTATTGTTTAAGACAATTGCGGGGAAATCACAGGGCTCCGCGTAAAAAAAACATATGCCTAAATATCCTGAATTTTCAAAATCTCTTAAACTTTTCTAAATATCTCGGAAACCTCTAAATATCTTAAAAAATATCCGGGTATTTGTGCGAAGGTCTATAGCCAGCTATCCAATAGAGCTCAGGAAGTTACGCCATAAAAAGGAATGGGTTCATGCAAAAATATAACAAAAAGCAACAGATCAAGTATGAGGACCAAAGTTTCAGAAAGCTTTGAATAATTTTCAATAATATGGTAGTACGGTTTGGCACACTTCTATGGGAACGTAAGGTTATAACAGTATCACGACATCAATAATAATTGGGTCTGGAAAGATAATTCTGCATATGACTTATGATATTGCATCCAAAGTTACATGTATTTTTGACGGGGTATAACAAAGAGACATCGTATCGCGAACGGTCGTATACTAGCGCATAGTTAGTGGATGGAGACTCCAGGAACTATGACTAGCGTTAGGTTGTAAGCTAAATACAACAGAAATGATCGAGAAAGATTCATTCAGAGAACAATACAGTCAGGAATCAGTTTCTGATAAACTTTCCATTGCGTCATGCAAGTTACGTACCACGAGTAAGTGGATTCACACCTGCTTTGGGCTTCTTCCGCTTATTCACCTATAGGTAATAATTATTCACCCCGAGTGAAATAATTCATAATCCATTAACTAAAGACCTTGTCGCGGTTTTGGCATCGACTGCAACTGTGACTGGTGTGATGAGAAAGCATGCCAAAAAATACACAAACACGTTTAATATCTGTTTATGTCACGAGCTGGCGTGTCTTTTGGCAAGCAAGGCAAGTCAAAATACAATATCTGTAAAAATGCACAAGAATTCTAGGCGCCGTCCACACTTCGCCAAGAAATTTGAAAACGCAACATTATTTCCACGGTTAGGTCTACGGCCCACCGACACAAAATACGGAGCTTTTCGAAAATGAAAATCATGAGATTTCCATGCTCGAGTTTTTCTCAAACACAAATCCAATCTGATTGATGATTGTTGCGTTTAAAAATTACTCCGGCGTAACGTGGACAGAAAACATTTGAATGCGTTTTCAGAGTGAAAACCTCCATTACCAAATTTCGTTAGCGTTGTGTGGACACAGTAAAATGTCTAATAAGAGATATATTGTCTAATGCAGGAGTGTAGTTAGAGAGGGGGCCCAGGGGAGCCATTGTCGCCTTTTTGAGTACAAAATCTACAACAGGTGGCGAAAACGACATGAAAATCAGGTGACTACCCTCACTTTGTCACAGTATGACTCCACATCCCCACAGGATGATCATTAGATTAAAGCCATGCTAAAAATTAGCATCCTCAGATTCACCTTTAGATTTGTGACTTATCAAGAAAGACTTTTGTATTAATATTTTAATTGTGATAAGTATTTTAATTATTTCCAAGTCCTCCACTTTCTTTCAAGTTTTGCATTATACCTTAAAAAATCACTTGTAAACCGATTTTAAGGAGAAGAATATGGTAGACATTGAGCAAAGGTTTTGAACTACCCGACTGCAGTTCATAGGAGAACCCCTGTTATCAAAGCAAGCAAATTCCACAAAATAATTTCTATCATTATGTTGCATTGCTAAGTACAGCATGTGGATGTCTTTCAGTTCTGACTTCATTGCCTATGTTCAAGTTTTGTAACACATCCTTGCTAATGTTGAGTTGTGATACATCAGGTGTCGAGTTTGGTTCCTGGGGCGAAGGCTGAGTAGTTCCCTGCACTGTGGAGGCATTGCTTGGATGTCTAGGTTCTCTAGCACCAAATATGGTACTGCCTACTCGTACATTCGTACTGCCCATTAAAATCTACCAAAAATAAAACATGGGTTGTTCAGCACTAGAGAAACAATAAGGTAGTAAAAAGGAAAGAGCAGAAATGATCCAAAACAACTTGCATAAAATTAAGAACCAAGGTAAACTCAGAGAGAAATCCTGCAGCCAGTGTCAAGTGTGAGAAAATACAGTTTGTTCTCACATCTGAGTACCAGTAATTACAAACAGAAAACTTGCACTGATCATTTTGAGTATGTTAATACTGGAGTTTGTGTTAACAAGCCACCTTTTGTTATTATTACATAACTATGTAGAGAGCCCAGATAGAAAAAGCAAGACCAAAGACATTTTTATGTTCACTTTTAACAGTCAATCTAAAACCATTCTAATGTTGGATAATAATAACAGTTATCACTACCAGTAATTCTTTGATAGCTAGCATGTGTCTTATCTCTTTGGAACAGTTTGTACTCAATTACAAGTACAGCTTTGCATGCATTACTTCCCCACAGGATGCTTACAATATGAAAGCATGTTATTAGGAACAAGGTTGCCATGAGTCTCCCTATATCTCACTGCTTAGAGCATGACCTCACCAGTTCATGGAAGATCATGGGTTCCAGTCTGTCAGGGACTCAGACTTTTGTCTCCACACATGTCCACAAAAAAATATTCCCTTAGTAGGTAAAAGACTGTTTGCAGATACAGTCCAGAGACTATTAAAAATTCACCTCATTCATGTGTTGTTATGTTAAAATACCAATATTAACCCTTAAGCGGAATTGAACCATTCAGCAACATGTTTTAAGATACTAACTTACTGGGTACAGCCTTCAAACAAATGCACTTACCGCTTTGTCAAAATCACTTGACATTCCCATGCTCAATTCCACATCTTCCAGATTAAGGCCAAGTCTTTCACAAACGTCTTTCCGGCATTCTAGTAAACTCTGAAAGAATGTGTATCACTAGCATAAGAGTGGTCAACATGATTTGTAGCTTTACAATTTCCTATGATCACTTGCTGAGAACTTAAAGAAACAGCTGTCCTACTAGTCTGTAAATTCAATTGGTGTATTATTATAATATTATAAAATGTTTGACTAATTGCGCACATTGTGATTGGTCAGTTTGAGTTCATTATAGCTCCATAAAGCACGCGGCTTACGTCACGAGTTTGAGCACGCGCGATTTCCTTCGCATTTTATAAAAGAAATAAACAACTTCATCCTCATGCATTGTTGAGTTATATAAGCCTTCGGAATTTTTAAGAACACTCAAGGAGAGCGAGAAGCACTGGGCTGCGCCTCGTGCTTCTCTATGCACTTCTCTCATGTTCTTAAAAATTCCCACCTGCTTTTCTAACTCAACAATGCACTCAGATGCGTTTTTTATTTCTTTAATAGTGAACAAGTGTATTTCAGTTTGACAGCACAAATAGCAGAGGCTTGAAAAAAGGCAGAAAAGCATTCTGGGAAGTAGGGGTAAGGTTGAATTAAAAGTAACAGGGAAGAAGAAGGGGAAGTAAAATATTGCGCCACCTCCTCGATGCTCTTGTTCTTTCGTCCTAACCATTTTTTGTTATTTTGGCAAATTCACGATCATGGCTGATAGATATGCAAACAGAAACATTCAGTGCTCTCAACAAGCAAGAACACCTACACAGAAGTCTAGCAGAGGTTATCTCAGTTTCTGTGCCATGAAGCATCCAGAACTATTGTTTCTCATTCTTAAGGATACTAGTGCTTTACAGGTGACCAGCGCCCCCAGCATTTTGTCAGGTTGGCTGCTCATTCATACTCCTGGGTTAGAGCCAGAGTTAAGTGTCTCGGGGAAGAGATAAAAAACAGGAACTTAGCAACTTAGCCATCAAATGTTTGATCAAGGGTTCCCACTCTTTTTATTGTTAAAAAAAACATGTAACAACAGTTCGACTCGCATTAAACAGGCACCCTCGGGAAGTGCATAGTGGCCACTTGAAGGGGGCTAGCTGCTTAATAGAGGTAAAAGCCGTAGAAAAGCCCTCATTTGGACTTTGAATCACTACTGGCTCAAAAATAGGGTTGGTCGTTTAATAGGTGGCTTATTAATAAGGGTTTGACAGTATGTACAACAAATTCACTAATTAAAATAACAATGGTCAAATAATTCATTAATCTAAAGAACAAATATGTGCTTACAATAAAATCGGGATTTGCACCTTGACTCCAGTCGTAATTCATTTCGCCAATAGTCATAAGTCCTGAAAACTTTAAATGAGGACAGTGTGAGATGATATGTTCCACAAGCTCTACACAATTATCACTTGAACAGCCACTTTTACCTGCAATGAAAAAAAACACAGAAACAAACAATCAAGTGTCAATTTGTACTCAGAGTTTCTATTCATCTTAGAACATATGTATGAAAGGTAGATCTTGCTTATGAGCCAGGCTGGCCAGACAAGATCTGTAGGCAGTGTAAGAAAAACAATTCGATTCTAAGCAATATCCCACTCCCCTTTACCTTTCTTTGAAGCACCTTGGAAGGATATGCCAATGTAGATGATGTATGAAAATAATTTATAGATTCAATTCTTAAGATTTTCCATACAATGACGTTTGGGTTATCTGTCTAAAAACACCACTACCATTTATGGTTCAGTGGCATTTTGGGGAACTCTAGCAGTCAACAATACATTAAATTAATTAGTAACTGCAATTTAAAAAAAATCTGTTTTCCAAAAAGAGGTTACAGCTAATATGTACTTAGTAGCTAGACAGTCACTTTCAGCACCCAAGCTACTGTATGTAATTTCTCTTAGACTGCAGTAGACCATTCCTATTCTCAGTGTTGGACTGGAACTAGCCTGCAATGGAGCCTCATGTTGGGGAATATCATTAAAAAGAGACAAATTTGATTGCAATTGTAAAGACTTTCCACATTAGCCCCAGTTGCTGGCTAGTTCCAGTCCAATACCGATAATAGGAATGTGCCATCTTTCCTCAAATTTAACCTTCACTTGCCCATCAGGCAGTGAAAATTTTAATGCACTAGCCCTGCTGTAAAAACCACTGTCCCAGTTATAAGACACAACTTTCTTTGTTTTGGTTTTTCTCTTTACCAGTCACAATTCGTAATGCACAAAGAGGATACTATACAATGTCAAGAGACCATAGGAAACGTATTGGAAACTCCAGTAATTACATCTCTAGAGGGAACACTAACTTTCTTCCTTGCTTGTGTTTACTTGAACCATCACATTAAGGGGCTTGGCTATGTTTTGTTTTTCCCAAGAGCAGTTGAGTGTGGTTGCAAGCTTTGCACTGTCCACAGTCTCTATCATGAAAAGGTTAGGAACACCTGTGGGCATAAGTATAATCAACTGCAAGTTAGAATCAACTGCAAAAATAATCAGCTGCAAGATAGAATTTGTATTAGATCTGCATTTTTAAAAGAATAATGTTATTGAGTCCTTACCAACAATATTGTTGCATTTGTTACTCTGTAAATGACCAATGAAATGCCATTTTATGTCCTTAAGTTCCTGAATCTGAAATAGTTAATTCATTTCGATTAAAAAAAAGTCACATTTAAGTAATCCTATAAGTCACTGAATGTATTTCACATAAAAAATGGGTCTTACAAATTCAGCATCAATTAGGTATTCCTTCCAATAATTAGCAAAGCAATTATCAAATAATTAATTAGTGGAAATTTAATTTCAGCAACATTCCATACTTGACCTTAAAATCATGGCTTGACAAAAAACCTGTCTACAAGTGTTACCTACTGCTCCAAAACCCACCCATTTGTTTTCACTTGCCACTTTCACGCTACTCTACAACTATCCAAACCCCCATCACAGGATACTTAAATTATGCTGATATGCGATAAACTTTACAAACTAAAACACTTATAGCATACCTTTGGATTATTAGACTTCTCAATGAGTTCTTGAACCTGTGTTAATGAGTAAGTAAACACCGTAACACATCAATCCACCATCACATACCATTCATTTATTATATCTCTCTTTTAGTGCGCATGCTGTGATTGGTCAATTTGGCGGGTCGTACTCTACTCTATGGCTAAATTCAAAAGTTTGCTTTAGTCGCCATGCAAAATGTATCCTTGAACACAGATATAATAAATATCTTACTAACCTCATTCTCAGTCCGTACACTAAGTTAGGGATCCTCATTTTTTCCACTTGGATTTACGGCCCGCGTGCTTTGCACTTGGGCCATAAATCTGAGTGGAAAAAACTTGGACAGTAACGTAAAGTATGGACCACAAACTCGGTTAGTAAGAAGTATTTATCAATCAAATAGAGACATCTCCTTAGCAAACAAGTATTCTGCATGAAACTGCAAAAATATTATTGGGTACCTTGTGTTGATAGTCAGAGTTAACTTTTTACAACACTTATTGTCACTTGCAAGAGCAAGTGACATTCTGCATATCAGCATGTTTGAGCAGTTTACAGTGGATGGGTAAAATAGAGTAAAATGGCAGTGTGAACACAAAGCTTTTGAGGTCATTATACAAAAGAACATCATTGGAAATGCATCATTTCAAAAACACATTAGCATGAACAGGGCCTAAGCATAGGGTGCCAACAAACACTCACTTACATAGTTTTCTCCAAAATGTCGTTGACCATGCTCATAAGCCTCAATTATGCAATCTGCAGGCTTTAACTTGCTGACAGCAACAAGACGAGGAGTGGTTTTAGGAAGATCCTAAAATCAATATGACCAATAACAATTTGTAAAGTAAGGAAACTTGTTTGTATTTGCCATTCTGATTTCAACATAAGCTTAAACGCATTGAATAATTTGTGAAACTAGCATTCAACTTAAGTTATGCCAGGGTTAATTATGTAATGGCTGTCGTATGGGGGTCTATTATTCAAGCATTTCAGCTTTTCTACGGACTCCTCATCACTTTTGATTTTAAACCTTGTTACCAAAAAGTAGTACAAATCCGTTATATTGCATAAAAAATTGATGATAACAATAACAGGTTTAAAAAAAAGCATTCAGACAGATCTAATTCGGGTTCAAGTGATAGTATTTTATATTTAATTCTAACTTCTACACTTACACTTGACCGCTTAGCCGTTGCATCTTTGACCCGGGCAATGAGACTCCGAAGAGCAAGACCTACACCTTCCATTGACAAATTTCTGAACCGCTTCATGCAAAAACAGGGACGAAAGCAGACACGACTGCCGTAGCCGCCATTGATCAACAAGAGTGACAGCGATCAAAGGGTGTCAGCGGTCATGGTTACCAAGGCGTCTTAGCAACTTGGAATTGATACTCACTGAAAACAAACCACTTGAACAAGCTGTAAGTCAAATCGAATGCGATCTACCCCTGCAGAGTTATGAAGGATGTAACGATTACGATCAAGTAAATAGACGTCCTCTTTGAACAACTAGCATGGCAAAAGGGCGAACATTTGCTCCATCCAAAGAGAAAGAAGGAAACTGGGTGAGTCTTTCGACTTTCGATAAACATCACAGTCCTAAAGCCATTCAAGTGAATCCAGCTAAGAGAGTAATTAACGCTTAACCAACCGACATTGATAAGTTGATAACAGCCTAACACCAACATCAACTTTTGAGGAATTTAATATGTCGAGACGCAAACTAGCCGCCAATGTTTTTAATCCCTAAACAGACATCTTGCACAATTTATCAACTAAAACTGTGCCATGTCGCGGGAAGCTATCACCTGGCTCAACACAGTAAAAGCTTTTGAATATTAAAGCTAATATTTATTCTACAAACATTCTGAATCAATCAATGGAAGACCGTATTATTGAATGCTGGAAACAAAATTTATTTTGAGAGCCAACATTTGCCAGCGCTCAGTGGAAAAGCTGGTGATTTGCATGAATTTTCATTTTTTTAAAGAAAAGCTAATTGAAAGTCTCATTCAGTTTGACCTCAAATTAACAAAACAAAAGGTAGAGAAGTTTTTATTTTTATGGAAATTTATCTCTTCATGCAACAATAAAGGCAATGCAACGGCTGGTCAGTTTACAACAGCAGCTGAAAATCTACCACTTCGGAAGCGAAAACTAGATTCGAACTTTTCAAAAAAACCTACGATATAAAAAAATATATAGCTGCGATGAAAAAATAATTGTTTATCGTTCAAACTTCAAATGATTCAAATCGATTTGGTGATCCTTTTCAAGTCCCTGTTTTTTTACCTGATGGACTAAGGCCAAGGGAAAAACGTTTCACACATCGACTATGACAAGATGGCCAAATCAAATTATTAACCGTCAGATGTTCCCAGTTCTTTCTGTTTCTGTCAGAACACGACAAGATACCCCTCACTTTCATTTCTATTTCTACCGGAACCATCCTGTCAAAAACTTGTAATTAGTAATCATAGTGGGAGGAAAAAATTCTTGACAGTCCTTAACTATTTGTTTCAGTTTTCTACAAGAGGTTGGCCGAGAACACTTGATGTCACCAAACCACAGGACAAGAGGGTAGCATCGCCACCTACAAACTTCAAAGACAAGCATGAGGTAGATTTTTTCTGTTTTCAAATAAAATGCCTGCATCATATTACAAGGAAGCAACTTTTCATGACGATAACGATGATGATGATGATGATGATAATGCTCTTGATCATTTGTTTCTAGACTCCGTTCAGAAGATTCGCTTTTTCCACACATGACAACAGACATGCATTTCAAGGTCAAGGAGAATACTTTGGAAATGTAAGGCAATCACTCTTTCTGCACTGTATTGATAACCATTTGTATGCACTGCACTCTGCGCATGGTCAATCTGAGGCAGCACACCTTTTCATCTCGTTTTCAACGAGTTAGTGTGAACAGAAAAAATAATCAAAAGACGATAGTGTAGAAGGAGATTTTTCAATGCGGACACGAAAATGGATAACTGTGGACAGGGCCCGTAGGCCTGTATATTTGTGTGTTGTCTGGTATTGGATCTGACAATACATTACGCATCAGTACTTGTGTCCTTTGGCACATAACAACCGTTATTTAGTGAAGACGTTTGAGAAGAAGTCGTCGATCTACATCGCATTTTGGTTGCCAGACAGTGCACCCCTGTTTTCTCTGACTCTGCCAATTAAGGGCTTACAACTTTTGGTTTACTTTACAACATTTCAATGTTCATTGGTAAAGATTTACACCCACCTACATTGCCTTGGACTCGCACAGCACAATTTGCGGCATTTTTTTATATGTATTGAACATCTTCATTTATTTATTCCACTTTCAGGGACTTGGACGAAGAACATTTCCCGACAGGCGTCAAATATATTCAAGCAACTTGATCACATGGAATGCAAATAACGACACACGCTCTTGTTATACGACGTCTTATCAAGGCCCCCAGGGGGAAGATAACAGCCGGAATAGACGGTTTCCCCGGGTACACCCCGAAGCAAAGCCTGGGTCTGCCCCACTAGAAACAACAACGACCAAATGGTTCCAGCGACCGGAAATTCCTTACAAAACACCTCTTCACGTGCTGGCCATAACGCAAGAACCATTTTTGACTCCTAATAAATGGGCATACTCATACAGACCAGTGTGGCACTAGGAATAATTGATGATGCATTCAGATCTTTGTTTCGTTGTTGCCATTGCGGCAAAAATCCGCATTGCGGGCAGATTACAGCTCAAAAAATGCGTGTTGACTTAAAAAGACTCGTCTGATTAACACTTGCGATGTGCTTGTTGTTTGACCGTTATAGAAAGATACTTTGGACAGTTTCGTTTTTTTGCCTGTTACGCTGAATTTTTTTGCGATACTACCGAATGTTTCGATTCTTTCAATTTATTTAATAGCAGCAGGTTTTATTACTTGGTGTGCTGCAGTTTACGTCTATAACAAGGAACGAAAACTGAAGCCGATGATTCTTAACTTTAAGTTTTGTTCGGAGAGTTCGTCTCCCTCTGATGAAACATCCTCATTTCTTTCTCTATACACTAGTTGTTTTTATTGACTTGAAAATGACCATTCGTTTGTCTTCCAGTATGAACATATGTACATACCAGAGTGACCTTAAGTTTGAACGTTTTAAATAAATTTAATTAACATTATTGATGTTCACAGCTCAAGTGGAGATCTGTTTGGCTTTCTTTTACAGGCGAAAAACAAATTCTAAACTTTAACGCTTGATACTTGTGTACACTGTGTCAAAGTGTTTTTTTTTGGGGGGGGATGAATAGCAGTAACATCTGAACAAGAGTTGGGGTTTTCATCGTCGTCGTCCGGGGTACTGCCTAAATGTGGAGTTGTAGTCAGAAAATCCGCATCGAGAGCAGGAGTTCCCAAGTTCGAGTCGTGGAAAATGTTACTGCCTGCCAGTAGAAGTAAGTAGCGAGTTAAGTCTTAAAATATGGACAAAATCAAAGAAAAACTAAGGAATAAGTCATGCTACGAAAAGTGTTAAAGACAAATTATTGGAGGTAACTGCGAGGGGTTGGGAAGGGGAATTGTCAGACATAATGGAGTTATAATGGAATTGGGAGGGAGAAAAGGTAAAAAGTAGCGGGAGTCGCCGGGGAAGTTAGAGCCGAAGTAGAAAAAAAGTTGTGGGGGCACAGTAGTTGACTTACGAATTTAAGGACAATTGGGCAAGAGATCTTACAGAAATATTCAGTGCCTGAGAACATGCACATCGGCCAATAAATAAATAAACAGTATGTCACGTCGTAGACCAATTCATTTATCGTAATTAAATAACCCTACACTGCTTCTTCAATAACTCTATACTTTTCTTTTACATAGCATAATTCACAAAAAAAAGTGTGAAGTTTTACATTTGTGCGAATTGGCGGTTATTTATCTATAGGAAAGTGACAACTTGACAACATGGTGAGGTCAATCAAAAGCTTTGGCCTGATTGGTAAGTCTTCGTTTAGATAATCGCACGAACAGTGGTATTGCACAACTATAGACAAGTAATGAACTGAACATTCGGATTTCGAACAATTCTAATGAGCGCACTCTCTTGTCAACATATTTTGCAAAAACGTTCTATTCAGAGCGTGTTGCGCCACCTTTGGTTTTGTCAGTGAAAAATGTATACAATGCTAATAAATTACTCAAAACACCTGCCCTTCAAAAGACAGGCGTTCTGTAAGTCTTTAAATAATTTATA
>OMLO01001321.1_pt1 | contig 18836 bp, 16 predicted proteins | sample 1674811 | NCBI WGS metagenome assembly OMLO01 (sample SAMN06265003, study PRJEB25207) | coral metagenome | isolation source: Coral host | place: Mexico:La Bocana,Puerto Morelos, Mexico | collected 2008-11-13 | reverse complement strand
TGGCGTCGCGCGATCATGCTGAACCAAGGTGAGCCTGTTATTTATTGTCCTTTTAGTAGACAATACATATCAAAATATTTTTTTTCCTATTGAAAAAAAAAGAAAAAAATAATTTTGACTTGACTCGAGATTGACTCGTGACTCGAGGTTGACTCGGGCTCGAGGTTGACTCGTGCAACGCTATAACTCAGAAAAAATAGGACGGCGATCACCTCTGCGCGAGAATATTGAAACTTCAGTTTGCTTAAACACAATATCGATTGCTTTATCGCAAGTTACTGTTAAAGTTCTGAACATAAACGCGTTTCACAAATTTTAGTCAAACAATGCTCCACCAAGGTACAAGTAGTCCTATTTTTAACTCTATTGCTATATTTTCCCCTGACAATACGCCTTCAGCCAATCAGAAAAGAGATAGTGAGCTCAATGTTTAATACTTATCATTACAGTCATCTATTAAGTAACAAATAATTGAGATGCAACAGGACGTAATCTATTATGAACAAAGTGATTTTTCAGAATAAACTGAGTGCTCTGACAGCTGGTAATGGTAATGCTCGATTGAGCAAACTTGTAACGACAACGCCAGAGAGCACTACGCTAAACAAAAGGTTTATCGAGCAGATTATAGCTCCTCGGCAAAACAAGAATGTGAACAATGACGGCTTATTTTATTACTTCCATTTGGAAATGATCTTTTGGTGGATGTTCTCTTTGACGTTGATCTTACCTATACCAAAATTGACGATTCTGATCGTCTCTCCAAGCTTCCCTGTCAAGTAGTTGGCGGGCGATAACGTGATGTCCAGCTACAGCTATCCAATGATAACGTTTTGTAATTGGACACGTAAGCCATTCGCGTGTCAACTACGGGCGCTTTGATGGCTTCCTACTTACAGTCAAAACAGCTAAAGCGTTCCCGCCAAGGGTGAATGAACGAGTTCATTATCGAAAATTTCATTACTCTTTTCGATAGTCCGTTCTTTGAGTTAAGAGTAGAAAATTCAAAACAAGACACGCTCCAATACTCGAATTTTGATTGGACTAATGAACCATATGCTTATACCATATCTGCAATGCTGAGCACCAGGACTTCCCCCGCGAGAAGAAATAGCTTTTCCTGGCTCGTAAACTCTTCCAAGCCGATTACGCTTCCCCGCCATCTTTCTTCTCGCTTGAGCTGTTTTGACTGTAATGTTTACTGTAGCCTGCGTAGCAAGCGTTTCCGTGGGGTTGAGAAGCAAAGAAAAACAAGGAACGGACCCAGCTGCCCCACGGAAACACTTGCTTGGCAGGCTATGTTTACCGACTAAAGAAGTCCTTGAAGACTTCCTAATTTTAGTCATTATTGACTGGTTTTGTATAACTCAGAGGGGTTATCTTACTCCAAATTTCAAATAGACCGTTTCTTGCTGCTCCTACTGACTGCTACAGAAGCCGAGAGCTATTGATAGATTTTGAAAGTTTATTTGAAAACCGACCCAGTTCATTTGTTGTTATTAATTTACAAGCAATTCAAACCTGTTCTTGAGTATTAACTCGTTTAAAAAGTCTGGCACTACTCCGTAATTAACCCTTCATTCTTGAGTTTGTCCTTGAGTTTCTGCACAGCATGCTGGGTAGCCTCGTCACTAGTGTCGTAATGGCTTACTTCAACCCTGATTCCGCTCTCTTCGTCCCAGGCTCTAGCATCAAATACCCAGGGTTCCTGTAACGAGTGAATCCTTCCACGGGAACTGAAGTGAATGACTCGTCCTTTGTACCTGAGCTGAAAATGTAAGAAAAAAGAACTTGAGTTGTGTTTATCGCAGTTACAAAATAACTAAGTCACTTCAGAATGGCAAAATATTGTAGGCTTACTTCGAAGGGAGAGGGGTGGAGGTACGTCCTTGTGAAATAGTCAGCTAGGGATGTGTGTCTCAAGTTTGAATAAAGCCCAACAAGGAGACCAAAATGGGCGTGGCTAGGCTTTATATGATCCCTGATTGGTCTAGCACACCAACACTGGATTTTAATGTTTTTTGTTTAATTTCTTCGCGTGCAGCTCTGAAAGATGCCTTGACAGATAAAAATTTGGTGTTCCGTCCTGAACACCCCTAAGCAAGAGGAAGTGTATCCTTGACCCTTTCACGTACAAAGGATTTCCCCCAGGAAGGATGACCAGTTAGGTCGGTCAGGTACACACGCGATGGAAATGAAAATCTTCTCTTCCAGCTAACGGATTTTGTAATATTTTCAGGCAAAAAAACATACTAATAAAGATAAATTACCTGGGTGGATGGAGAGTGACCACCAGCGACCGAACGTATCAAAGACCCCAATAAATAATCAACGTTCGCGGGTGTAGTTACAGTTGTAGTTGGACGAGTTCCCCTTGACGTCAGTTGGTCTATATAAAGAACGTTTGATATTACTGGCTGATCATTACTAGTTGATATACTTTTGAACTTCTTTGATCAGGGAGCAGGTTTGGCGCAGTGGCGAGAGCGCTCGCCTCCCACCAATGTGTTCCGGGTTCGATTCCCGAACCAGGCGTCATATGTGGGTTGAGTTTGTTGTTGTTTCTGTTCTGAGAGGGTTTTCTCTTGGTTCTCTGCTTTTCCTTTCACCTCGATAACCAACATTTTCAAACTCCAATTCTAGCTTGGAAATTGTCCCCAATTAGTGCGAGAGCGCTGGATACATTTGACACTTCAATAAAGTTAATTATTATTATTATTATTACTATTATTATTATTATTATTATTGTTATTATTATTATTGAACAGTCAAACATAGACAAACGTTCACCCTGCATAAGCGGAACGAGTATTTCGTAAATAAACGCATATATGATTTTTTTTTTCTGGAATGTACAAGCGAAAAACTACCGGCCACTAAATACTATATGCAGATTTTATATATATATATATATATAGATATAAAAATAAAAACGCAATTCACAGTTAAAAGATCATCGGAATATTAGGTCTAGAAGGCTCAGCCGAACAAGCCACAGATTTAGTCATGTTATTGTTTATTCACCTGTCGTTTTTTTCAAATGTCGAGACTAGTACTGGGATCTAAAGGACATAGATTACATACGAGTCGTCAGGCCACTGTACCTCTGACGTCATGTTTTTGGTAATGAGGCCAGTCTTCAAATACTACAGGCACACGAAGCATGTTGTTGACAACAGAGGCAGCCATGACACTTGCAAAAGGCTTCCAGTGTTCAGTTAAAGAAGCAGTACCATCTGCATAGTCCGAGATGCCTTTGACGATGACCCACTCCATCTTAAGATCATGAGCTGCGCTAAACACGCCTGTGAAAATAAATAAATAAATACCACCTTATTGACATCAAGCCATGTATAACTGCACCATGCATCAGAGTCGACTGTACAAAAGGTTGATCAAATGACCGTTCAGGTGCAGTGAGGTATATTTCTAAGAAATAAACTAGTCAGTTTGTTTATCTATTGAAGCTGTACGAGAAACAGACAAAGTGGGACTATGCGACTCGTCTTGTCCTCGACAGAGGTTAAAAAACTACAGATAAAAAAAAATTATAAAGTTTCTCACTGATTTATTCAAGTGATAACAATTTAGCGATCAAAAACACAAGAGAATACAATTTTCAAACAAATTGAGTATGATATAGAATAACTTTCAAACATTGTTTGCCTCACTGCTCAGTATCGTTTGTTGATGGGTCGGGGTCTTCATTCTCAGAATTGTTTATTTCTAATCATTTATAACCACCAAAGCCGTCATTCCAAGAAAACGTGACTATTTCATGATCAAACAGAGGTATAGGTTCGACTTTGCGTGCCTCCCCTGGGGTGAGCGCGGGCTCGTTTCCCGAAGCAGCGGCTGGTAAGCCTAGCAGAGGTGTCCTTCTCAGGCAAATACATTCCTTTAATTTTACACCGCATTCGGAGTAATTTCCTTTCCATTTCCGCTAGAGGAAAAAAGTAGCAGTTATCCATACAGATTCATAAGCTCTAATTCATAATTAACGTATTTCTTTTATTTTTCCGCTATAAAAAAATTCCTTCAATTGTTAGACGATGCGAACCGTGATTATATGAAGTGTAGAGACTTGTTTTGCCTAGAAATCTGTTATTTTGTTATTCCTTTTACTTTACATCGCATTCATATTTCACTGATTTACTCAGCAAAGGAGAAATTACAGAAACCATCCTTACTCGGATAGAGAACACAGAGATATGAGCATAACACCACACCGCGGGTATAAAAGCTTCAGCGTCACTAGTCATTGCGCGGATCGAATGACGTCGTGACATAAAGACTCAAAATGAAAATTCCGCTACGTGTTTCATACCTTGCCCATCCATTTCAACTGCTATCGCGTGGGGATAAAATCGAACGAGCTCTTCACGTCGCCTGTTGGAGTCAATTTCCTCTGGTCCACTCAAAAATTCACCACTGCAATGGACATTGACTTCCCTCGCTTCCGTGTTCTTTAAAGGGGCATTCCAACAGTCAGAGGCATGGCTGATTAAACCAGCGAAATCTCTGCCTACTGGCGCAGATAATCCGAAAGGCTGGACTCCAGTATCTGTTACAGTTTTGTTGGCATATGTAGTCAACTTTGAGGAAACGACTACATCTCCTAGCTTCAGTTTAGGCAACGTTTTATCGCGATTCAAAGCTCCGCAACAGCCAACACAAAACACGGCTTTTGGGGACAAAACTTCTACAGAATTTTTCACCTTAATCAGTGCACCTCCCGGCTGTATAGCGCCTTCAGAACATGTAACTAACGCGATTTTTAGCGGTTTCATGCCGTCTGTTTCGCCCATCTCTCCGAAATACAGAAAGCCGAGGTCTTTCATAAAGCTTCGAAAGGGTTTCCTCAAAAAGTAATAACAGGCCAGAAATTCGCAGTCTTTCACAGTCAATAGAAGAATATCGATTGGAAGCTCGAAATCTCCCCATTGCTTGAAAGTTGATGAAAGATTTCTTTTTTCTGGAATGGTAATGCTGAGCTCTGGCGGGTCTTGACCATTAGCTGACAACATGATGAATTTGCTCTAGGAGCAAAGCTGAACGATATTTGCATAGCATTGTAACAAGACACGCATCAGTTCAGCCAACTGAATAAGAGAAAATTCCCGGAAATCAGCGTCACTTTCGATTTCTTTGTTCCCGGAATTCTAACGATATTAATAAAAACGCAAACATAACAAGATAATGGAAAATCGTCAAATATTAAAGGAGGTATTTAAAACATGCTTAGCATATTCATATTATAAAAAGAAGAAGAATAGTTTAGAAATTAAGTTGTGGCGCGTTTATTGACACTTAGCCAGTTGTGGAGACTGGTCACGAAATCCCAGAGATGTGACGAGCAAAAAGAAAACCCCATGATCCGAACCCTCTAATACGGACTGAACGGAGACAAACTCTGCACCACAGAGTAAATTGAAGTCAATTTTTTTATTATGCACGATCTAGTGTTAGGTATACAACAGATTGGAGTTTGTTTTCTGTTTACTTTTAATAACAAGAGGGCTAGAGGCCTTAACGCGGATTCTTTCATCATCATTGGTCTCTGTGCGAAGAGTAAGTCACTCTGGTACATCCTACAGATATACTAAAAAAAGATCCTATAAGAGTTCAAGTTAAAATTTACAAGCCCTTTTAAAGTCCTAAAATATGCATAAAATCACAGCTCGTGTCTCCGTGAAGTTTTAGCTTTCAGCCAGTGGCAAATATGGCATCAAAGTTATTACTCTTTAAAGAAACTATTGAGTGTTGAATTTGGCAGTCAAAAAGGTTACTCACTAAGCTAAGTTGAACAACGTTGCATTGTGTAAAGGCGTGCTAATCAAGTTTTCAGCTTTGCATTGATTTGTCTGTAAACATTGGAGATCGAAAATTCTTAACCTGATGAGCAACCGAAGGCAAAATTCCAGAAGAAATACACCTACTCTTTTTATTTAAAAATAAAAATAGCTTGAGTGAAGGGCAGCAGATAAAAAACGACTAGTTGGGGTTTACTAAAGAGTGGGTAAAAGAATTAACAAAGGAACATCTTCAGGATAAAAAAACATCTCAGTGATTAAGTTTGCATGGAAAAAGTTACTTGTGAAGTGTCTGAAGGGGAAAAAATGGTATGTTGCATCTTGGAGGCATGCCATATATTGAGCACAATCAGTTAAAAATGAGTTGTGAAATCATTCTTGGAGTATTCCTTGTGCTGTCAGTTTCTTAATGACCTCGTTAACTGCATCTTGAATGGCTTCCTCGCTTTTTTTATAGTGTTTTACTTTGGCTTTGATTCCACTTTCAATATCCCAAGCTGTCGCATCGTACACCCACGGTTCATTGAAGGAGTGAAATCTGCCCGGGGCTCGGTAGGCTATAGTGCGACCTTTAAAGTTCACCTGCAAACCACAACAGAAAACTAAGTTTATTTGCCAAGCAAATACTGCTACACGTGAACTGGCCCAGGAAAATGGCCTTACCCTATAGTTAGATTATAAAGTAGAAAATTATCAAGATTAAACTTAACAAATCAACCGGAAGAGTGTAGACGTTTTAATAACCCATCACACATGTCCTCAGTATCCCCTCCCACACTAGGAAAATAGACTGCATTTAAACCTGTGATATATCTTCAGTTTCTGTAGCACAAGGCACTAGGAGTCTTTCTACTCTCCTCTGGATGGGATGCTAATCCATTGCAGGATTATCCACAACATACCCCATTTAAATACCTGGGTGGAAAGTGTCTTGTTCAAGAACACAACATTATGACCCTGTGGTCAGAACTCAAACCTGGACCACTCAAGCCAGACACGTCAATACCATTCGGCCATCCCTACTACATACAAATGTATTCCTTAAAATGCTAAACAGAGATGGACTGTCAACCTCATTCCCAGGCCCTCTCTCCTTTGCAATTGGGGGGAAGATATGTTTGCAGACCAGTGGCCCTTGAAATTCTTTCTACAAGTTTTTATATCTCATCCATTAATCCATTGACACAATGGGGAACTCATAGAAAATAGTCAAATTATCTGAAAATAGTCTATAATATAATGAACATATGTTATTTGCCGACTGGGAGGTCCGTATAGTAAAAAGCTGTGACTGAGGTCTTGAAAATGCTGCCCAAGGTTGCAGGATGATGGCAGCATTTTCAATTAAATAACCAATAAATAACTTATTTATGTTTTTCCAAGCTCCCAAACGAAAAAAACACTCACAGAAAAAAACTCATGCAAGCGTTACTGTGACTGTGGTCAGAGATAGGAAAATCCAGACCACGCTAAGAACCAATCAGATTGTAGGATTCATTACCGTGCCCGCTTGGAAAAAAATAATAATTATTATTATATTATGATTTATGAGAGCTGTGTGATCACATATTTCTACAAACCTGGCCTGGTGATCCCCCAGTGATGGACTGCAGCAAAGTAGCAACTGGGTCTTCATTTGGTGTTCTGGATCCTGTTAAGAAAATAAAAGCCTCATTAAAAAGATGATATTTAAATCAGGTGCCACAAAACATAACAAAAAAAAAACATGACACATAGCTACAGGGAAGGGTGGATTGGGATTGACCTAAAAAGAACTTTTCAGAACAGCTGTAAACAAATTAGAAAGAAATTACAAAGCATCAGATTGTAATGCAGTCAAAAGTGAACAAACATGCCTTAAATATTCAGCACCATTTTCATTGTTGTTAAGGACTGGTCACAAACTATTGGGGAGGAGCAGAAAGTGGGTGGGTCATCATACCTCAAGGCTAAGGGACACATGTTAATAGTTTTTGGACTCATAGTCTAAAAGTATGTGACTCGTGACAATAGCTATGTGACTTGATCCTACAGCCTTATTATTTTTGGATGATTTTGTATTATTGTTATAAAATAATTGAATCTAAAACATATTAAACAATTTCATGCACAAAATGTGATTTTGTTGGATTATGCAACCAAAACTGTCAAAACTGTTATATACTTTTTATATACTTTTTGTTAAAAAGCAAATTATGTTTTAAAGCTGACTCAGACTCATACTCTCTATCTCTCAATCATGTACAACAACAACTTTGTTTGTACCCAGCACATAACATAATATTTTAGTTTAGCTACATAGTAATTATTTACTAAAAAAAGAGAGCACTAATACAACAAATAAAAGATACTGAAAATATTAAATAAAATCTGTGAACTAATTAAAATTAACATTGTGCTTTTACATGAGCATAAGTAGTAAATAGCAGTATAATTCAACCTGTTTTCACTTTCTTTTCATTTTGGTTCCATTCAAAATCATTGCAAAATTTAGTACATGTACATTTAAGCAAATGAAAGGAACCAACCTTTAGCCTCATCTTTATGAAATTCATCTGTAGGTTTGTTCTGTTTAAGGTTTATTGAAGGGTTGATGAAGACAAGTATAATTGCTATTGCTAGAAGCAGCACCACAAAGGCAGATACACCAAGCACTACTCCTGGTTTACTGAAATCTGAAAGACAAGACTAGGTTACACACTGTGTTGTTCCAGAATATATCCATACACCTCACACAGAAGGGTTTTTAGTCTGACACCACCCCCACCCCTGTCTCACCCCTCTTTATATTCCAGTTTAGCTTTATACTTTTCTTTAAATATTTTGACTTTTGAAACCCCCTCCCCTTAGAATTTCCAGTAACATTTCTTGTGGTGGATGTGGATATTCTCTGGAACTGCACATCAAAGCTGACTGACAAGAATTTCTTGTCAGTTACAATCATAGGAAAACAGACTAATAACTCCCACTGTACCAATATTAATTTTGAAGAACACAATGTCCCCAGTAAAGACCCCAATCCTCATGATTCACTATTGATTCATGATACGCTATTTGCCGGCTTAGATGTATCAAATTTTGGACTTTTTGCTGATGTAAGAAAAAGAAACACGGTAACTTGGAAGTTTACCTTCTTGCTTATGATTCACTCCCTTGTAGTGCTGCCAGTCTTTTAAAAGACCAGGTACCTTCAAAATGTTGGCAACAACAGACGCTGCCATGGCACTTGCAAACGGTCGCCATGCTTGGGTTTTTGATTTACTGCCATCTGCATAATCTGATACTCCTTTTATGATAACCCATTCTGTCTTGAGATCATGAGCAGCAGCAAATACACCTGGATCACACCCACAAAAAAACAGAAGAACTTTAATTAGGAATTCTCTGCAATCATCTAATATCAATTTCCTCTTAAGGTGACTGGCAACAGTTTTTCGACACTTTCAAAGACTTAGATTTTGATTGATCATTATATCCACTATTTATAAGTTGGTGCTAGAATATTAATATAAAAATCTTCGTATAAAAAAAACCCTAATCATTGGTGGACATGTTATCACTTTTGTGACACAAAAGATTACCATGTACTACAAGTATGACCTACTAAGGACACCCTTATTTTAGATTTCAGTACTTCAACTTATATTTAAGAAATAAAAGTCGGTTAAAAGCCATTTTTCAAATCTTGAATAACATGATAAGATGTATGTTTTGACAAAGCTAAATAACATTATTTAAATGGAGTTCAGAGCCATCATAAATTTTTGAAAATATAAGAAGCGATCCCTACCTTCACCTTCCATTTCGAGTCCAATCGCTTCAGGGTACCTTTCCAGAAGCTCCCCGCGTCGCAATTCAGAGTTAACAAGTTCAGGACCACTCAAAAATTCTCCATCACGATGAACGTCAATCTTCCGGTTTACTTCCGGGTTTGCCAAAGGTGGCTTCCAACCGTCGGCAGCATGGTTAATGAGGTTAGCAAAATCACGGCTAACAGGAGTTATAACGCCTCGATGATACTCTCGATCATCCAACACTTTTTTGTGTGCGTAAGTTGTTAGCTTTGCTGATATCACCACATCTCCCAGTTTGACTTTTTCATAAGACAGGCCAGCACAAAAACCGACGCAAAACAAGGCTTTCGGTTGCAGTATTGGAATGGCTGTTTTCACCTTGCTAAGTGCAGCTCCCGGACCTGCGGCTCCCTCAGAGCATCTCAATAAAGAAACGTTCACTTTATCTTGAACATCACCCATATCTCCAAAGTACACGATACCAAGACCATGCTTATGACTCTTCAACGCGTTTCTTAGAAAAGCAAAACAACTCAAGAATTCGCAGTCCTTTGCCGTGACTAGCAGAACATCGGTGGGGATCTTGACGCTCTTCCAGGGTGCAATCGCTTGTGGTAGGTCACTTAACTCTGGAATTGTGACACTTAACTCAGGTGGACTACCATAACTGTGTGATGAATTCTGGTCCAACACCTCTGCTTCTGACATTTTTTTAAAACCGAGGAGTAAAACCCCTTTAAAACAATCCCTATCCCATACGCATTAGCGGCGGTAATTTACGCGGGAAAGTATAAACCTAGTCCCAGACCCCACGGAGCATTTCATGTTTTATTTGTGCAAACAAACCAAATTAACAAACAAACAAAAAAAAATAAAACCGTGAAAGCTTGAGTACTTTCTGGAAGAAAACATTTTTGCGGTTCCTAATCGACCTGCATCACTCAGAATTTCTAGCACTTGTTTGTGGTTTTCATTCAATGTAATATCTCGTAAGGATGTGTTTTATACAGCTGGGCGGAGAGAGGCACTGTGAGAGTAACGCATCTTGCCCCCCCCCAAGAACAAACCAGAGGCGAGACTTGCCCAGTTGTTCGAAAGGTGAAAAAAACTACCCACTGGATAAATCACTAACCAGTGGATAGCGTGGTTTGTTTTGTAAAATTTATCCACTGGATAGCGATTTATCCAGTGGATAGTGTTATTCAGCCTTCGACCAACCGGGACCAGGAACCACTCGAGCTAGACTCCCAGCACACTAACCGTCAAGCCGCTGTGCTTTCCTACTGGGTACAATTTGTACTCCTATAGGTGCAAAACAGAGATGAGCTGAGATCGTGGAAACGCATATTTTCAGACCAGGAGCTTGAAATAATGTCTATCTTTCAAGAGTCGATAAGAACGGCTTTCTTTTCTCGTGCGTTTAATAGTCAAAAGCAAACTAGCTTGTTAATCATTTTCGTACAGGGACAAATATTGTAAAAACGTGGCTTCCTTATGGAAGGTTCGCAAGGAATTGTGGTAAAACGTAAAGCTTTCATCTTTTGTTTTTTAAGGAGGATCTCATGCATGACGGGAACGCTCCCTATTTGAACTAAGCTTGGCTGTGGCCAGTCAGTCTTTAAGTTACTCGTACATGTAGCTTACTTCTTATTACTTTACTCATATGCAAACTCTGACAAAAAATAGTACAAATCAGGCACGGATCTGGGACGAAAGGTGGCCCATTTTACGAAACTATGAGCTTCAGTCTAGGATCGCATGCTTCTAGAGGGGTCCGGGGCCAGCTTTCATTGTCAACATCGGAAGTGAAAAGCTGTCCTGTTGCTCTATTAATTTCTAGAGTAGTACTCTAGTTTTTCAATAGTTTACTCCAGACCCCTCATCACTATTATCCATAAATAGCTGTTTAAAATTTCAACGGTTACTTTTGAAAATGTATGTAGGGTAACATCAGCACCATCAGCGAAACGTCAAGTCTTAATCAAAAAATGTGCAAGCTCAATATGTTTATCACTGCTGTTTGTTTCATAAATCTAGATCGATTTCTGTAAAAAGTTGGAAAACGATATACATCCACGCCTGCAAGTACAGGTAACTAACTGTACCAGCTGGGTTTTTGAGGGAGCATGACCGTTTAATTAGGTTTCTGGCTCCCAAAACATAGAATCTGTAGTTTTTGCGACTGTGCGTAAACTTATCTTCCTTTGGCGAGGTATACAACTAACAAAAACCACACGTTTTCTTACACTTTCTTGTGAAATAACGTTCATATAAGTGACACATATTACGAGACTTGTACATTTCACACAAACGTGCGCTTCGATGAGAATCCTCGCAGCTGGCTGTGGAAGGACCATTTGGATTGGTCGGACACTCTATAGGATCGCCCCTCCTGCAAGACAGAGGTACCAGATTGTATTACTTCACGTGCAATTCGAGCAGTAGCTGAGGTTAAGTAATTCAGTGTCCTTGATATACTTGATTTCTCTGAGTAAGCGCCCAGGTAGGCCCGATTTCCGCCGCTCTCTCGCCACTCTCTCACCGATCTCTCCTACCGACTGCTTTCGGGGGAGGCCGGGCGCTCGGAAAGAGATAAATTTTATTACGTGCACACACATCGAAAAGAAAATTGTAGTGCAGCCTCGTTCATAGATTCAGATTGAAGTAGCAGGTCAGAGAGCATTGATTTGTCTGTAAACAATCGCGTTTGGAAAACAAAAAAAGAAGCTCCGACAAAGAAGTTCCACAGTAACCTTGACAGGACTGAAGGCCGATATTAAGAAGTTAAAATAGTTGTGAATCTTTTACAAGGCTATGTATCTGGGCTAATAAAAAACGATTACTAAACATAGAAAACATGATCCAATCATTACCTGCCAGGATCAACCAGCCGATAAACTTTGCCGCCGGTTTCTTTGCTACTTGGAAGGCTTGTAGAGAGAATATACAGTTCACCTAAACAAGAAACATGGGTTATTGACCAAGCGTGAGGTCAAGATGGCTGGATATTGGCCAAGTTCTTTTTTTGCGTGTTTATAGACCGAGACGAAGTCGAGGTCCATAAACACGCTCTCGTTTCCCTTGAAGATTCGAACAAGGCTTGGTCAATAAAGGATTTATTATACGGGATAAAACACCATAACATGATAAATGTTCCTTGCGGGACACAACCCGCTTCCCGAGCGGGCAAGATAGCTCCATCTTGCCCGCTCGGGTAGCCAATCACAGCGCGAGATTCGGTTCATCTTGCCCGCTTGCGGAGCTAGTCGTATAATAAATGGGTTTAATGAACTGTAGTATAACGTATGCCTCTGTACTATGATGAAATGTATATACAAGAAACACCTTTATTAAATCGAAATAATCGTTCTGGCCGATCACTAAGGAGGCAGATAATTCACTACGTCTATAGTCAGCGCAAAGTGCGAGATAAAGTATTTTAGTAAATCACGATTGGCTTTGGTAGTCAGACTTGATGGCGCGCGTTTTCTGAGCCAGCTATGCACCATCTTACAGCCTTACATACATCACAATTTGTACTTTGCTTGCAGCTTTTCCCTCAGCCTATTGTTCCCAAGGGTTACTTCCATATGAAAAGAACGGGGGTGCTCGTCTGAAATTTTGAAAAGATCCTGTTTATTGGGCGTGGCTTGAAATTTTTTGTACCCTTGAGAGTTACCAATCCTAAAACAACACATTGACTGAATGTGTACTCCGTGAGTTGTGTATTCCCGACGTAAATGAGACAAAATTATGAATCACTTGATTGTCAAATAAATAAATATTTTGGCTTAGTAACCTAAAAGGTGCTGCGAAAGATCGCGCTGTGGACTTTTGAGGCTGAGATACCAAAACCGTTTTTAGACCCCTAAAAGTACAACGAGCACTCTGTTTCCTTTTTATTTAGAACTTTCCCCTTGTTTTTTTTCCAATCAATTCCATAGTAATATGTTCTAATAATGAAGAAGTATATATAAATATTATTTTCACAGGGCCAGTTTTTGACAAATAGAACCCTCAGTTCTTTGAACCTCCCGATAACTGAAATGCTGACCCTATTGGGCAGTTCAAACATACAATCAAGCAGGTATCTGACCTTTCGGATTCCCACACGGCAATTATGTAAACCAGTTGTAAAGCGTTTTTACTTTTATTAGCTTAACTGATGATTTTCCGTGTTTAAATAAAGTTTACTTACTTACTTTCTTATAACTCGAACCGAAAATCATTTTCCTCTCGTCAGCCGAACTCTGTAATTTTACCCCCGATTTCTCCAACTATCCGATTTTCAAATAAGTTTCTCGTTTCCCTTGAAGATTCGAAAAATTGGGACTCTACTGTAATTGATAATTATACCTCCTTCGTCTTCACCAAAAGACAGAATGTAGGGCTCAAAATTTCCACTAAGCTTATTGGTGCAGTACTTGCCATCACCAAAGCAAATTTCTTTATCTTCCCAAACTCCTGTTGTCTTGTTTTCGGTCAGTGCGAACATTCGACTGTGAAAGAAAATATAATTTAAAAAAATCAGTGAGATCAACCTTAGAACATTGCCACTTCATTTAGTGTTAGTCGCTGCATTTCTTTAGCATCCGCTACACTAAGCTTACATTTGGCTTGCTGATTTTCAACAAAATTAATTGAAATAAATTAAATAAATTGAAATTGGCAGTGGCACATCCCACAGAGAGGCTCATGGTTCACTGTTTCCATATCAATTGGAATCTGGAGTGTTGGTTTTTGTGAAGGGATAAAAACGAGAGAACCCGAAAAGGAAAAAAAAAACGATAAATTGACAAAGCCTAGGATTCCAACCCAAGCCACATTGGTGTGGGAGGGGAACGCTCTCATCACTGCGCCATCCTTGCAAGCCCCAAGTTGAAAAAAATTCAGGACGCATGACACAAGGCGCACTGTTAGGTCTCCGTAAATGACAGTTGAATGACTTACGAGGTCATTGTATCTCCAAATATGTACTTGCCATACAAATTTGGGTTTTGACATCCGCGATACACATAACCTCCCACAACTGATTTGCCGATTGAGTGATTGTAGGCGAAAATTGGTGGAATGGCATCACCTGAAAAAAATAATAACGGCACGGGTCAAGAAAGGAAAAAGTTTCCTATTTAAAATGATTAAGATTAAAATTTCTCTTGGTATATTAATTTTTCAACATACATCGTGTAGATGCGACAGTGGTGTAATGGTTATCATGGCGGCTTCCCAAGCCGTTGATCCGGGTTCGATTCCCGGCTGTCGCAATGAATGAGGCGCTGTAAAGGTATCAAGATTATTAATTCTTTTTTACGGGAGTACTTCTCAGTTCTGCAGTATCAAACACCCATTCCATTTCCTTGTTATATACAGTGCATTTTTCAGTCTTGGGTTAGGGACATTGTTTTAACGTGTTACTTTTAGTTTTAGAACCAGTGATTACCACCTTTCCTCGGTATTGACCTACGATCCATAGATGTGAAATGAAAGTCTCCAAATGCCTTTTTCTGTCATATTTGTTGATGGTTTGCTCAATTTCTGTTGGCTAATAATTTAACACTTTAAGCTAGCAAGTTGTCAAAATTTTAACAACGTTAAAGGGCTGCATTTACAAAACAGTGAAGTCCGGGTAGACTCTCATTTGCGCCAGCGCGCTTCTCGCGGCTTCGCTTTGCTCGCGCTCCAGATTATGACGACGAGTAGAATATGACGTGCACCTTGGGCAACCGGAGCTCAGGCCCCGAGTCCTTCACTAACAGCGTCTAAGTATTCGCGAAAGTTTACACAACATACTCACGTAGTAGTTCTTTCTCAGAACATAATTTCATGTCATAACATTCAAACCCCTCGTATCCTCGCCATCCGTAATTTCCTCCGTTTTCAATGATGTCAATTTCCTCGTATTTGTTCTGACCGACATCTCCACAAAATATCCTGCCTTTTCCTTCTCCGCTCTTTCGATCTCCCCTGTCTACAGAACATCGCCACATGTTACGAGTGCCAAAAGCGTATAACTCTGGGCGAATCCCTGGGATACCTATAAACGGATTATCCGAGGGAATTTTGTAGACATATCCCCGTGCGTCAACGTCAATACGGATAACACTTCCAAGTATAGTCGACCTTAAAATAAATTACAACACCTGGGTTAAGAAGTAGGTATAGGGGTGCCAAAGGAACTGGGGTGAGAATTTGATAAATGTAAGCTTCGTTCAGTTTTATGATAAGTACATTTAATATAATTTGCTGAAGCGCCAGCGGTAAAGGTCCATCCCAACCTCCTGGGGGCTGCTTATTACCAGGTGCATAAACATTCATCACTGCACGTTCTGATTTGTGTACAGGCTTTCTAGTCGAGGATGGGGCGAACAGCGGAGAGCAGGGAAGAAAGAGTAAAGAACAAAGGAAAGGGGAAGGCTCCGACGCCCTAACCACCACTCCCCCCCCTCGGGCCACTTCACTCTCAGCTAGTTCCTTCACGGTCCTTCCAGCCGCGCTCAGACTCTTCCAGCCGGAGCCTGTTCACAAACTGTGCGCGCTTTCGCTCTTTTTGCGAAGATGCACTTGTCCCGTCTCCTACTCTTTTACTTAGGAGCTTTAATATGTATCTTATTGAGAACCAGAGAAAAGAGAAGGAAAAATCTGGATCCGGCCAAGGCAGCTCATTGCTTTTTCTCGATCAATTCTATTGTTTGAAACCACGGTAGAGTACGTTTCACTGTGGGGTACGTTTTCATAGCAACCGTCCAACTAACAACTTTTGTAGTCTCGGGTGTCCGTGTTAGGCCTTTTACCCAGGTAATCTTTTTCAACTACTTTGCTATAATTTTAGGAAATACAGTGAAATCCGAGTCGCTTTGAATATTAATTGTCACGAAACAAAGCAAATTCAAAGACTATACTGACCTGTTTAAACCATTTCCAATTTTCCCAAACGGATCACCGGCCCTACCGCCATCTCCGAGCGTCAAGTACAGAAGCCCGTCAGATCCGAAAAATACCGTTCCACCATTGTGATTATTTGCTGGTTGATCTACTTCAAGGATGACAGTCTCTGATCTCCTAAGTCCTCTGTCGCGATTGTAAACTGAAGCCTTAAATTTGCTCAGCACCGTGACATGATCAAAGCCCAGAAAAGGCGCCTTCTTCCTGTGTCCCGATTTTCTGCGTATACGAGTTGAGTAGTACACAAAGAATATGTTGTTTCTTTTAAACTCCGGATGGAAAGCGATGCTCAGTAAGCCTCGCTCATCACCGAATGATCCCGTGATTAGGACACGATCGGTGATATCTAAAAATGGCTGCTTTAACAATTTTCCCTCAGCTGAAATGATGCGAATCACGCCCAGTTGTTCGGCAATGAACAATCTTCCTGAGCCGTCTCCAGCATGTACCGCAGCCAAAGGATTGCGCAATCCGCTCGCGATTTCTTCTACACACAAACACTGCTGGTTCGAATCAAAGTTGTATTTTTTGGCAAGATAATTTTGATCGACGGTTTCCACATTTGGAAAACAATAGTCAGCGTCTTCAACCTTCAATCCTTCGCAAAACGATTTCTCGGTTAAAATTGGAGATGAAGTGGTGTTTGACGAAACTCTAAGCTTCCATTTGCCAGTAGACACAAAATACGTCGCAACATCATTGCATTCCTGGTAAAAGTTCTTGCAGAAGTCGAGGCATAAACCCGGAGCTGCTGTTGTTGAATCAAAATTCTCGTTTGTCTCTGCTTCATAAATGTGAGCTGCGTACCTATGGCATTCGAGGCAAAGAATCGTTTTGACTAAGTCGGCGCATTTTGGTCTGTTATCTAATGAAAACTGCGATGATAGTTTGGTGTACTCGCTCGAAATTCTCTGATCACGATTAGGAGAACAGCATCCGTAGTCTGAGTAGTTTTGAGGACAGAAGGAAAGGCCTGCTGTTACTTGAAAGGGCGCTCTGAAATCTAAGCATTGTGGATGGCCTTCGACTGCCTTTCGGTTGAATACCAGCACTGTGCTACAAAGAACAGCACAAAACAGTAGGCGAGACAGGCTTACTGCCAGCACCATTTTGCTGTGTTCGCTGGTAAAATAAATGACATAACACTCAGTAAATAAATTACTGACAGTTATTGAACGTGACTTCTTATAATTTGCATTTCCGGTTGTAATCAATGGTAAATCGCGGGGGTCTATTTACATGACTGTTAGGTGGGTCAGCAATGCGTATCGTTTCAGGAACAGACAACGCCGATATACCGATACACACAACTGCGGCTTGTTAGGCGTTTGCTGCATGCTGGTTTAAAACAGAAGTATTCTTTAATGAAACATAATTCATGCTGTGATGGCACATTAGTTATCGTGAACTTTTAATAAAGTGAACACCCTTGGGACGGTAGGTTAGAAAAAATTTTCATAGTAACGAGCGAAAAATAATAAATTTTAAAGATACAAATCAATAAAAATTTTCGCGCTAAGCTTATTTTTGTCGTATCAAGCTGTTTTTATTTCTAATCTTGGCAGACGTGTTAACTTTCTTAGCATCTCTTTGGTTGTAGCGACAAGTTGAATTACGGAAAAATCATCTTCTTGAAAAAGAAAAAAATTGACTCGTGACGTGGTCCATTGTCTTTATTGGTGGTAGCCAGTGATTCTGAAGTGCATAGGGTCTGTTTATCAATCTTGTTTTGTCAAAATATTTTTTCTTTTGCCTGACTCCGTACTAAGTACTTCAGAGACAGAGCTGGAAAGCAAATAAGCATTATGGAGGGTCGAGGGTAGAAGTATTCTTAAAGTAATTCTTTATATACAGCTTAGCTCTTACTGGTATGTCTGCTGTGCCTGCGGCTAGGTGAATACATTAGCTATACAGCTTGCACAACATTTCTTAAACATAACAAAAACAAATACTCTTTGCTGGCTTAGACTGTTGGTACTGAAGGTCAGTAATTACAAGCTATTACAGGGTAAAAGCAAATAGATACAAGGATACTCATCGGAAACTGTTTCATCTATTAATATTTGTAAATACTGTGCCCTGAAGCAAAATTATAGAGTATATAAATGAGTAACGGCGAATTTGAATTGCCGGTTTTCATGTGACGTAGCCACATTCCAAAATTTAAAATTGCCTTTCCTTCTGAGATTTAGTTTCATAAGATTATAGATCCTATGGAAACTTGGCGTTTTACAACGTTTTAGCTCGACAGGGCTCTTCGTTTTGCAATAGGGCACGTTTGAATTTC
>OMLO01001320.1_pt1 | contig 18854 bp, 23 predicted proteins | sample 1674811 | NCBI WGS metagenome assembly OMLO01 (sample SAMN06265003, study PRJEB25207) | coral metagenome | isolation source: Coral host | place: Mexico:La Bocana,Puerto Morelos, Mexico | collected 2008-11-13 | reverse complement strand
CGAAGCCAGCGCCCCAGCCGAAGCAGGCAGCAGCGGCAGTGCGGCCTCAACAACAAGCCGATGTTGATCAACAGTTTCAAGTCCAAAACAATGATGGAACTGCGATTCAACCAGCTTCCCCGAAAGAGAGGCAACAGCATTATGCAGCTTTCAAAAGGCAGGTTACAGGTGAAATCACATCTATCACAGTGCCACATGAGTTCGCTGAAGCTTGGAAAGATGCAGTGGCTTCCAAAAGTAGAACTGCAAAGAACAAACTTTTCTCAATGTGGTGTTCTGCTGGTGGATCCTGGTCAAAGATCTTCGGCTTAAACTACCAAAAACAATCCATAAAGACACTGCGAGTATTTTACCATGAATTACATTGACCAAGCCTATATACTTTTTACAACCCCCCAAAACATCTCAGGATCATTGTATCCCAAACACGGTCACGGATTGATCGCGAGACGGGGAAGAAGAAAATGGGCAACTTGGTTTCATCACGCATGATGTGTGAATATGGTTTTCATCAAAATAGTGTGTATATATATATATAGACGTACATATATTTTAAAAAATATCATGATGCAGGTTGGTAGAACTTGTTTGCATATTTATAGTGTTTTTTATTTATAAATGATTCATCGGCTTTACCAAGGCTGGCGAACACGTGACCAGATCATCCAGCTGTTCAATGGAAACTCGCATCTAGCTGATGCTGTGGTTCAGAAAAAAAATCTGAAGGGCAATTCCGGGAACATCCAGATTTACCTGATGATCCACAAATGACATTGTATTATGCACCTAGGCTCCATTGTTCTCTTTGAATATACATATGCATTAAGCATTGCATATTTAATACTCATGCCTTTCACGTCAGCCCGTACAAACTTCAGGTGATGGTGGAATTGAGCCATACCAACCAAGATATCTACGAGGACAAGACGGAAATCCGTGCTGAGGGCGCACTTGATCCTGATTCGGAGGCTGCTTGATGCTGTTGTCACCTGAACGGTTTTTCATCGATGTGAGGGGAACTTTTTTGTTCGGTCAATTGTCATCCATGTAAAGTAGAACAAACAGATCACACATGCACATGCTTAGGTTTACTTTTTTTACATGCGATGTTTATGGCCAGCTTTTTTCCCATAAGAATCCATGAACTATATATATTATGCATTTCTGCTGGGAGGCTTCTGCGGCACTTCTGTCGGATGATGTGATGGCAGCCATGGGAGCTGATGTTGCACAACAACCTCGCCTATCTTTGGCCTTTCCTACAAAGGAAGAAGATGTGGGGGGAACAGGTGGAGGAAAAGGAGGAAAAGGAGGAAAAGGAGGTAAAGGAGGTAAAGGAGGTAAAGGAGGTAGAGGTGGTGGCGGCGGTGATGAAAGGCCAAAGAGTCTTGACTTTTTTATTTTACAAATACCATGCACCATCTTAATTGGAACAACATCCAGCATTCATCAACGTCAATGGATCCATTCATGAAATTGAACGCCATGTGTATACTTAGGAAATCCAAAGAAATGCCTGCAGAGCCGATTGCGGCTGCAGAATGGCTTCTTCCAAAGCTTCTTTCTGATTTGTCTTCAAGCAAGACTATCCCCTTGAAGTTAAACCATTTGAAACACCAGCAGGCTCTGTGTAGCTAGACTTCATTTATATATTCTTGATTTTGAACTGCAGCAAATTTAGCATCATTTTTGAACATACCGTTTTTCATCCCATTACTTTCGCCTGAGGTGATACTTTGGTGGAACATTCCGAACAGTTGGAGTCGAGCTACAATCAGCTTAAGGGCCAGTTGAGGAAGGCCCTTTGGTGATGGGGTGACACAACTCATTGGTTTTTACCAAAAACCCTGACCAATGGTATCTCCATAACTTATAGTGATTCAAAAATTAAACTTTGCACCGGTATGCAGGTAAAGGGCAAAGAACCAAATTGCCTGGAGTTGGAATCACTACAAGCAGCGTTGACTTTAGCTACAGATCGCATGTCTCTTTTCCAAGAAGACAAATCTGTAGCTAATGCACTTGGCCGTGAGAAGAAGGAGAAAAAGAAGAAGGTTTTTTGATTGCATCATCAAAAAAATATGATCGATCATATTTCAATATGTATGCATAACATGTTCAACTACTGCACGGCCCATATAATGGCCATCGGTCTATTCAACCAGCCGGCTCGCCTCGACCTGCTCGCCTAAGGACAGTGATGAGGATGAAGCTTAGGACGTATGGTCCTGTGACGGATACAATGCCGCTTTTGGAGTTGCAAGGATCGTGATACCATGATCCCAGGGTAGATTTAGGGTTGCAATTTGTGCCATAGAGCTGTCCCCAACAAAACCATTACAATTTCAACTGCAGTGTTCAACCATTGTCACCATTGACTCTGAACTACATCCACTCACAAATAACACCAGCTAGATATATAAGTTATATATAGTGTTCTTATGGACTCTTGAATGATGGCTGGGCACGTGTTGCTTTTCGTGTGCTTACACACGTCTCTCCATAAACGACCACCGACACTTGGGGCCCAACGTTCAAAGGACGCTGGAAAAATGTATGCGCTTTGACAAGTTGCACTTACGGGATTCACTGAGTATACCTGCAATCTACATTTATGATTGAAATCTTCGAGATATAAAATTAACATAGGATTGACCGACGATTTCTCTTGAACTCATTGAGATGATGGTATCATGAGCAGCTAGCTATAGCTTCAGACTGCAATAAACACTCGACATATGCCATCCGGTGGAGGCATCCATGAACGGCGGGTTCGAGCTGAATTTGGGAAGGCCATGATTTTTCAATAATGATGACTCTTGACAGGATTTTTTCAAACATGATCATACTTGGATGACTGGCCTTGTTATATATCTCACTTTAGTCATGAAATATATATATATATATATGTTATAAGCTGGTAAGGTCATAGGTTTGAGGTCAACAGCCGATATGAACAAAATAAGTTTCCATTCGCCCAGGTTGCTATGATTTCATGATTTCAATCCCACTGTCCTGGTCCCACTTCGCTGCAGGTGAAGCCATCGCAAAATCCTCGGATAGCGCAGGACTTTGTTTCTGCGTGAAACTTTGGAATATTATTTTAATCCTCAATTTGGGTATACCCTTGGGATATATATTATTTGGGTCCATGGGTCATCTTGATCCCAAAAACATTTTTGAAGGAGAATCCCGGTTCTCAGCCATCCTCATCTTCGCAATTTACTGGTGATTCAGATGACTTCAGCGACATCCTTTTGTATGATTTTGCATCTGGAAAGATGAGTGCCACCAAAGAACCTTGATTAATTCTACGTATGTGCATTTTCGGTTGCATGAGATTTATATGTATTTTTTTTCAGTCCCCAAATTTTAAGATTCATGATATCCAAATTTGAGACTTCTGGGTTCTTATAAGACCCCCATATAAAAAGATGTCCATCGTAAGGTACAACAATTTGCAACAGCTACACTGAAACTCTGCGAACGTTCGGGTGGCACAATCCCACAAAATGCTATCTTACGGAAGCTAGCTGGACTTGGTGCTCACGGTAAACATGGCAACAATTGCGAGCGTGATTTGCAACGGCTGATCTTAAATAGGAGCAAAGCACTTGATGTGGAGATCGAACAGGTGCGGGTGCACCTTTACAACCCCAAGACCGAGGAGGAATCTGAACAAAACCTAGCAATGATTTTCCCTGACAAAATGGCCGATGCTCTTTATCGACATGATGAACGTGTCTTTCAGCAGGTCTTTTTTGGTGAGAGAGTCAATGCTAGAGATTACTGGGAACATACACGGAAATTTACTCCATGGATCAACGACCATCCTTCCTTCCGCTGCACAAAGATCGACAAACTTATCCCAATTTCCCTTTACGGGGATGAGGTACAAAGTTTTCGCAACACTGAAGGTGGAGTTGTTTCGGTGTTGGCTTGGTGCAGTGATTTTAGCGCTGGTTTGCCAGCACTTTCAAGGTATTTGGCGATATGTGTGGTACCGGATCATTATACTACATCCCGAACATTTCTTGATATTTGGAAGCTGCTCGCCCCAAGAATTACGCGTATGTGTTCTGACCAGGTACGACACGTTTGGACTTCCGGTGGGTATCAGTTCACATACTCATCCACTCAAGGGGATTTGAAGTGGATACTTGAAAAGTTTGGGTTCCACAATTTCCGAGCCAACAACATGTGTAGTTGGTGCGAATGCTGCAAACAACATCCTGACCCTGGGATGACATTGGGAAATTTTAAGGAGGATGCGGCTCATCGCCAAACCAGGATTTCTCACGATGAGTTTTTTACGAAGCTTGGTGTGGCCCCAGCAGCTTTTCACCCTTTGTTTGAGATTCCTGGCTGTCGGCTAGAACGTTTCTTGCACGATGTGTGCCATTCTCAGCTGCTGGGAACTGGAAAGGTTTGCAATGGCAGTGTTTTGACCTACCTTGCTGAACTTGGGTATTTCAACGGGTGGAATTTTGGTCAATACCCTGTTTCTATGGGCCAGGCTCTACGTGTTGCATATTGTCGGTTCAACGAGTGGAAGAAACAAAAGGGAATTTTAGTTTCACAGCCGCGCTTTACAGCATCGCGGTTGCATCGTATCAACCGCACTTCATACCCTTCCCTAAGCAGCAAGGCAGCAGCAGGTAAAGCAATTACCTTTTGGTTGGCTGAATGCGGGGTACAATATGCATCCAGAGATGGCGCAACAGAACTTGATAAACATGTGGCCAATTGCATTTGGACCTATTCCGAGGTGCTAAGGCTACTTGATGATTCTTGGTATACCCGTGTTATCCCCTTAAATTGTTCATTCATGTTGCCTTTTTCTTTTTTAACGTATGTCACCCTCTACTATGTTGGTTTTAAACTTTGCCTTTTGCATTTTGGGACAACCATGAGTAAGGAACTTCCAGTATTACTTTCCGAGGAGCAAGCAAACAATTTCTACAAAATGGGCATGAACCACTTGGAGGTTTATGCTTATCTGAATGCGTTGAGTGCATCACAAGCAAATGCACGGGGACATGGAGTGATCAACAAAGCCCTTTGGATGTTATTGCCCAAACATCACCACTTCATGCATATGTTGGAAGATGCCAAGTCTTCCCGTATAAACCCTGCGTGGTACACCCTTCTTTGTGCGGAATCCTTCATTGGTCATATGGGGCGTTTGGCTAGGACATGCCACCGTGCTTCGCTTCATGTTCGATCTCTCCAACGATACAAACTGATGATTGCCTTGCATTTCTTTAAACTGAGATAACAGATCTCCCCACGCCACTGCGTCATTTGCAGTCAAGATGCCACTGTTGAACGTTGATGGCCACGAGGTGGCACGAGGTCAAAGGAAAATGCAGCTGGAATTGTTGGGATGGTTTGATGGTGGATGATGTACATATGGTATGTTCCTAAACAAAACTTCTATGGATAAGAACAGCCATATTTTCAATATTGATATTCCTATCATTCTGGGACTTTATCCTTTAAGATGACCTTTTGGGTACCTCCTGAGGAGGGGTCGATTATCGTGACCCTTGGGCATGATAGCTACGGACATCCCCGAGGGGTCGATCTTAGCAACGTACCGGATCCAATCGGGATCCTTTGGGTATGATATATGATATGAAATGATTTGATATGATATGATTTGATATGATATGATATGATCTGATATGATATGCGTGTTTTCTTTTTCAGGTGATTGATGGTGGCCCGAAACTCCTGAAATGTAAAAAAACCATGAGGAATCTGTCCAGAAAACCAAGGATTCGACGCCGGAATCCATTTTGTCGTTCCTCGCTAGGAGCTGAGGTCTTACGACAACAATCCCAGCCTTCCAGGGTGCAGGCCTTGAAAACGGAACTTGTCACACTGTCTCAATTGAATCTATGTTGAAAGGCCTACAATGTTTCAAACTTTAGACTTGAACGCCCTGGTATAAGCCATTCAAACTCTGTCAAAGCTCCTGGTTTATGTCTCACAAATTTAACACGTGTTGATTTGCTTCGAAGTCACGCCAGTCCAGTCTTTCAGTCCTTCAAAGCTAGATTTCTTGTGAAGTTGCTTCATATGAACAACGGCAAGAACAACAAGAATCAAAACAATGAAAACTCATAGTTGTCCAACATGGCGGATTTTGGCACCCCTTTTCTGAATGCAGCCTGCCCCAAAATCCATGTAGACTCAATGTAGACAAATCAATGTCAGGGGGTTTGGAGGATTCAGATCAGCATGAATTTGTATGAGCATGAGACACATCCGTGACAAGTCCGTGTTTTGTGGGAGACCACTGACCAGGTGCTTCCTTCGGAAGGGCCTGCTGAGAAACTTGATCAGTTGAAGCTTTGGGTCAAGCAAGAAGGCTCCCTGACACTGCCACTCCCTTTCCTACGGCTGCTTCTGGCAAAGATGAAGATTGACCTGGATGCATGCCTTCCAATGATCCTTTGTTGGGACGTTTTCAAGAAAGAGACTCGCAATGGAAACGATGTTCTTCGTTTTGATCTTCCACGGGCAGGTGCACTGCTCAAGAAAAAACATGAACAAAAAAACGCTGTTTCATACTTTTGGGTGACTCCAAAAACGTTTCAAGATGCATCACTTCAGTCTTTGCTCAGCACAGGTAACTTGTCAGCGATGGACCAGGCTGGATGACCTCTCAACAAATGCTTTGCCTTTCAAGACTGTTTGATATTTGATGCAATGGCTAAGATTCACTTCTCCATGGCTGCATTGGTGATTCTTCAACTTTCAGCAAATCTCATGTCAATGTTCTATATTTCCCTCACCATCTAAACATCCTAAGTTCATCATAAGTTCATAAGAAAATCCTTCGATCCTTCGGCATTTGCATATCACACTGATTCCTCTGCCTGAGTAAGTCTTGAGCGCATGTCATTTTTGCATTTTTCTGTTCCGTTCATATTTGGACTCTTCTTATGTTTGACTCACATAATTTTTTGGGGAGGGGGTTGGGCTTGAGCAACTTGAGCGCAGCAGTGGATGTCTGAGTCTAAGCCTTCATGCCTTGATGTTTGCATCTCGCAGGTGACCGAAGCTCTGATGGCATCTTTCCAACGCTTTGGCACTTGGGAGGTATCTGCCTCCCATTTGGGAAAGGAACCGTTTGCGAAGAGTTGGAAAAAATCTTTCCTTCCTAAGAAATTGAAGGCAGGTCTTGTCGATCTTGTCAAAGATCGATCTGACATCTTTGCCATCGCCTTGCCGAACGAGACCTACATTTGCTGCCCACCAAGTGCGCATCCCAGTATCAGTTTCAAGTGGGTTTGTTTGTGGAAGAGATGAATTTCACCTTCAACCAGGTGAACTCAATCCTGGCGAGGCTGGTGGATACCTCTCCGATTTTGTGTGTTGACCGTAATTCCACCGCGTTGATGAAATCAGATGCAATGCCAAGATATGCCAAGTGGACTATGGTGATTCGTCCAAGAAATTGGAAAGGTTCTCACTCAGACCTAACCAGCAATCAAAATGAAGCCCAAGTATGCCATTGAGGATGAACATTCTGCTTCTGCCAGTGAGGGAAAAGATTAAGATCAACCAACATTTTCTTGAAACACTTCACATCAAGCTTCGCAGTTCAAGAGGTTCAAAAGCCGATATTGTTTGTATATGTTTGTATATATGTTTGTACTTATACAGTATGAACACATGATGGTTGGTCACAGTGTACCATTTGGTCGGCTTTCACTTTCAAATCTTGACGAAATACTTCATGGTGCTTTGCCGAGAACTTTTCAGAACTGATAGAAGATCAATCACTGAAACTGTGGCAAGGGTTAAATCATGTGAAGTCAAAACATGAGCGATTCCATTTGAGGCTGCTTGACAGGATGTTTGCGTTTCATGGAGTTGTCGTGCGATTTCCAGTTGCAAAGTACCTTTTATCATTTTTTATCTCTTTTCTCTTCATAGTTGGGAATTTCCTCAGAAGTGTCCTTGGTGTCTTGGAGACCTTCATAGCAAAGTGCCTTCGTTGAGGCATTTGAGGTGCAGAATGTGACCGCTTCAGCGACACCGAGTGGGCAATGATTTTTTGGTTTAACGTTTTGTTTGGACACTCAGAATTCGTCGGCTAAGAAGCCTTGAGTCTGTCATAAGTCCCTGAGTTCTTGACAAAATCTGAAACGTCAGTGAATGATGAAGGCTTTCGTAAAGATGTCTTGGTAGAATGGCACTTGACATCTGACGGGGGCATCTTCCAATATGCAGTTTCAGGGTGGATAAGTGGGCCTTTGGTTCTTTTGTTCACATGTTGTGGCAGCCAATGCTGGAACCGCACAGAGAAGATACCACCAAGTTTTTTTAATAAAGGGCCCAGCAACGGATGAGCAAAAGGAATCAGATCTGATTCACACGCACCAAATCTGGTTGATTCACATGACCAAAACCACAGACGACCTCAGGTTGTGGAATATCCGAGTCAGGCACTATAATAAGTGGGATGTGGGGTCAACCCGATAAAAAACAGTGAAGATGTGTGTGTTTCAGTATGTTTCAGTATCTTCTGGTAAACTGCAACGAATCACTGATAGATACAGATGGAGTTTATCAACCCCTGTCTGCCATGAGATGCCATAAGTCATTTCCTTTTCATCTCAAAATTTCACAGAGATGTCCTAGGCAAGAACAAGAACAAGTGGCATGTGCTCGTGCCTAACGATCTCTTGTTCTGCCGGGTCCCATTTTCACAAGCCTGATTTGTATAGCTGCTTTTCCAGTGAAATGCTGGAAGCTTCGAGGCATTGCAACTTTAAAAACAACGCGCCCCTTTTTTTTCCCTAGCCGATTGCTGTCTCACACGAAGATTCCACAAGTTGAGGTATCAGAAGCCAGACGAGTGGATGGTGCCAAACAAGAATGCTTGATTGAAATATGCATACCTTGACCTTCAAGACCCGAGGAATTCTTAGGGTCTAGGGAAATACGCGGTGTATTTGGGAACAGCACAATGTATTCAAAATTTCAGGGTTTTCACTGGTCGCTCCGCCTTTCAAAATTCTGCAGAGTATTTGATCAGCAATTTGGAGCTGTCTTGGAATGCGTCGTGGCTTGACAAAATAGTTCCCAATTTTATTTTTATTTTTGGGAGCTACTTTGTCAAACCACGAAGCATTCCAAGACAGCTCCAAATTGCTGATCAAATACTCTCGGGTTGAAACTCACGCAAATCCCATGAAAATCATGGGGAATCCTGGCTGCCGGTGCCGCTCAAAACGCTACTGACAATGAGGGCCGTGGCCTCGGAGCTGGAAGAGTCGACCCGGAATTTACCAGAATCCGAATTCATTCTCCTGGAGAATTTTCACCTTCCAAGGTATGACACCCTATCAGTTGGCCGACAGAAAGGGTCACGCGATGGTGTTGGGTTGGTCAAAACCTGTGCCTTGGCATTGCAGCTGGAGTGTTCAGTTCCATTCATTTGGGGAGAATTTGTATCAAGTTGTAGATATGACAGATATGATGAGCATACTATGTATACTGTATACTTGTTACTTGCAGGAACTGGAGGATCTGTTGCAGGTGAGTGGATCTTTGAATTGACAAATTCACCTGAGGTCACCTGTAAATGTCATGAGTTTGAGGATATGCAGAACCAGTCGTCACAGAATGTGGCCTAATCATGAAATCACATGCAACTTGAAATTACTGGTAACACGAAATAAGCAAATATCGGTATCATCATCAAAGATATTCATGAAAAATCACCAATGCGCAGTATATTCACTTGTTGAGTCCCAGCAAGTCTAAGTTTGATCATGTCACATGGTAGAATTTCACCTTGTTGAGATTCCTACAAGTTTGGGTTGTGGACAGGACCATCTGACCTGAGATTCTCCCTCATATCACTTTGATGAATCCATCGAAAGAATGGCGCCCCCACATTGGCCATATTGAAGAGGTCAAGGTGGGCTTGGTGTGCCAGTGCAACTCAGCGGCAATTCCAAAGTTGGGAACTCAGCAATTCTAATAGTTGGGAATTTGCTCGCCAGTTTTTGCCCACTTTTTGCTCTGCCAATTCAAAAATTGTGTTTGACATTTTGTGGAATATTGGCAGAATCATTCAAAAAAAGGTCCATCATCAATTTCAAGTGCAGTACTCTGACGTTTCTATGTCAATCATCTTGTGTGTTTTGGGTATACAAGCATAGAACATGATTATGTGTGAGGCTTCAGCATTTGCTGGAAGCTCTGCAGCTTCATCGAAGGCCCAAGGCCTGGAGCTTGTCAAGGGACCCCCACGGCACCATCACAGCAATATGTTGCTTGATCTTATGTATTTTCAATGTGCGATCAGTGCACGTTCGGATGCTCGTTTTTTGTCTATAATTGTACAGTCAAGTTTGCAAAGAAGGCAAACCGCAATGTAGAATAAAACCAGTCAAACTATGCGACCTGCTTGTTTCCGAAAACTACGGATGTATTCGGATGTATTCAGTGGTGGTTTTGCTTTCCAGCTACGCTTGAGAATGTATAGATTGAGTCAAGTCGAGCGCTTCATGCTGCGAGAACTCTCTTTGGCTCAAAACTTATCCTTTCGTTGTTTGCAGATCGAGGGCATCCTGCCTCTTGGACGACACTGCAAAGAAAACCCCGTTGGTTGCACAACAATAGACCTGAAATATATAGACTCAACATCTTGCACCACCTGGGCATGAAGAAAAAAACTCATTGTTTGCTCAATATGATTATTTTCCGCAATTAAGAAAGACCAGGTAGGTCCCATTTTTTCCAGCCACTTGGAGTCTGTCTAAGAGTCTAGATTTATAAAAGCAAGCTTCTCATCAGCAGCTACGTAGCAGCTACTTCTGCTTGGTTTGGATGATTTTCCGTATTTTCCGAATAGGTTTGAAGCCAAAAAACCAGAAGCCGAGAGTTTCAATGATGTGTTTGTCCAAGAAGTAGTAAACCAAACCCAATGATGCAATTAGCAGGTGGATATATTTCAGCAGTGTGAGTGCAGCCTGATTCGCAAAATCCACGAATTCCACGAATTGAGCCGTGGCAAAAACTCTAGTCAACCAAGTGATATGCCAGCTGCGTAGTCGATGTTTGACGAACTATAGTAACTATAGCTTATACAGGTTTGATGGATTTACACTACGGGTGAGCTGGCCACTGCTCAACTCGGGATGATGATGTTGATGATGATGATGATGATGATGATGGGAGATGATGGGAGATCCAAGTCGCGTCGCTCGGAGGTTCTTGCGATGAGACTACTTGCGTTTCACGTGACGGTGGCAGCGTTCTTTGTCTCGGTGGCAGCCGTCCGGCCCGCATCCGTGTCTTCCGAGGACATGGAGCTTGATGGCTTACGGCCATGATAATCCCAACAAAAAACCCGGTCAGAAGCTGGTCACCAACAGCTAATTGACAAACAGCTCCTGAAACACCAAGAGAAACAGCAAGTCTTCAAAACCATCGCTGCAGGATCACAGCCAGATGGCAGAGGAAGAGAACTACAAGCTCTGCTGCATGTGTGAGAGGAAAAAAGGAAAGGTCTTCGGATACAAAGACGAGTGTGCCAAGAAGGGCGATGGTCCTGCCAGCTCCTGTGGAAGCGATTGCAACAAGCAGCCGTCCAACAAAGGCGGGCCTTAATTTTCGTTGGCGGTTTTTGGTGTCCAACCTCTCCACCTACTACAGGTAGCCGAACCAATTAAGTTCCCGGCCAGCCTTGGGCTCAATACACACATGTTGAATAGATTTTGATAGTAAAGAGATGGAGAAGGAACAGAATCTTCAGCAAATGACATGGTGCTAGCTGCTAGTTGCTAGATGTTCGTGATATTCATCTTTGACCAGCTTCATGGCTTACTACCAGCTTATTGCAGGCCCAGCCAAGTTCATATCGCAGAGCAGGGGTGTTATTGGGGGAAGTGACCAAACATGTGCAGCACATTTTAAGAAAATTCTACTATAGGTTGTGAGAATGTCCACTACATGCTGCAACTGGGAAAATCCAAGGATGTTTGTACCAACTCTAATCCAAACTTCAAAAAAAATCCAGTTGACATCGGCCGCCTGGCAGGCTGGATGTGCTGGAAGAAGGAATACAGCACAGACAGCTGTGACAGCCCACCATAAGACCCAAGTGCTGGCAAGTTTGATAGAAAAGACTGCGTGAGCGAGAAAAAATGGGCAGGCGTTTCACTTAAGCTTCACCATTTCACGTTGGGATCGTAGATGGGTCCAGATTGCTCCAGTTCTCCACTTAAAAGACCATCGGCAGGTGGGCAAATTTTCGAGTTTCGAAGAGATGGACGACGCCGATGTCGTGCGTCTTCGCGGGCCATCGGCGCCGTCCAGAGTCTTCAAGGGAAGGCGAGGGCTGTTCCGGTGCTCTGTTGCATGAAGCCTCAAGACCAGTTCGACCTAAGCTACAAAGGTATACAAAGGTGCTCTGAAGATAAAAAGATCGAGTTTCCGCTCTTTCGCTCCAATCTGGGAGTTTTTTTAAAGTTTTTCATCCAACTCATTGAGGTGCACTAGGTACATCAATTTGATCATCATGCCATCTTATGACACATCTCAGGGTGATGATCAACGGGCGTCCTTCGCCATGGTCGTAGCCTCGGAGGTTGGTCTCACAGTCAGACTTTTTCGCTGATTTGCCGGTTGGTTGACTTGCCTAAAATATCCATTTAGGGTGTTTCCAAAAATTGGGGGAAAACACCCAAAATGGATGGTTTATAGTTTATAGAATGGATAACCCTATTAAAATGGATGATTTGGGGGTACCCCTTTTTTCGGAAACATCCACGTGTTTTTGCCGGTTATTTGGCTGGTTAAACTTGAAAGTTTGCAATGTTTCAGCACTTTTTTTTGAGCCTCCTTCGCCTTTTACTGTCGTGCCTAAGACAATAGACAGTGCCAACGGAACAGTATAGGACATTGGGTCATACTCTTGATGGCTGAAATCCTACACCACCTGGGATGTATGAAACCCTATAAACAATGGGATAAGCTACCTATCAACTGGTGCAGGATTTCAGCCATCAACAGTATTATTGGCTGTCTCAGGTCTTACTTGCAAACGAAATCAAACATGAAGAACATATTCAGAGTATTAAGTCCTTCCGTGCTGGGGCAAGGCACTTCCATAAATTTTCAAAGTTCACCAATGTGGTATTCACATGTGGAAACCGTCAATTTGGTGCGCAAATACTTGACTGCTGAGCGACCTCCAATAGACATTTACCTGATATGAAATAACAAAGCACTGACAAAATTATCCAAAAACCTCAAATCATCATTGAAACTCATCAGTTTTCACTAAACCACGCATGCAGACCCATGCCAAGGTTGATCAGTGGTGAAGAAATGGTGAGGGCGATGGGGCTGTTTTGAGTTTCACAGCATTGCAGCGAATGTTGCACACATTTTCCCAGGCCATTGCTAGATGTATTGGCAAATTGTATGCTACCTATAATTGCCTGTAATGACATTCTGAGCCCGATGGATGGGGTGGAAAAAGCTCCAAGTACTACCACCCGATGCACCATGAAAAGGCCCGCAGCAGCTGTCCCTGCCTCCACTTCACACGAATCGCCAAATTGGTTTCTGCTAAGAAACAGCAAGTGAAAGTATGCATTTAGCATGCAGAAAAAGCACAATTCACTCAAGTATGGGTCGTTTTGTTTTTTTTTGGTCGTTTTGGGTAAAGATTGGTTGACTTCATCAAGTCTGGGTCACTGGACCAAACAACCAAAAAGAAATGGTCGCTGTTGATGAAGAAACAACTGCACCAGTTGATAGGTAGTTTGTTCTACCATTGGGATTTACACATACCTGGTGGTGATCGCCGGATTTCTCTTCACCATCAACAGGTGCTTGATGAGTTTTTGTGGTTTCTCCGCTCTCCAAAACTGGGGCAAACATTTCCCGCGTATGTTTTTTTCTCGAATCACATCTCTCAACATGGATTTGGGAATCGCAAGCCGAGAAGGAATAGACATTTGTCAAATTTGATCAGTTTTTTTTTCAAATTGATGAGATTGACACGCACATTGCCATGCCTTGCGAATCGCGATCAACATTTTCTGAATCTTTCATGGGAATCTCTGCTCCTTGGGGGAGTATACTTTGGTGAAGTGAAATGATTACTTAGATTCCCAATCTTCACTATTTCCTGGGTTCCCAAGCATCTTCCTGAAGATCCGACGTGGGCCCGACATCCGACTGGCATTGGCTCAAGGGGTCATCTGGTAGAAATTCACGTGGAAATCTGGCGTTCACATCTTGGTTGCACGTGTTTCGACGAGTTGTGTTTGTTTGATTTCTACTTGTGTAGGACCATGATCTTGAAGTGGATAGAATTTCCCCAAGAGGACAACAAAGCGAAGAATTGAAATGTTCATGGATTTTCCTGTTTGCTTTCAACTTTCAACTTTTAAGAATGGTCATATATTATATATTATTTACATATATAGATCGACATGTACATACTAGAAATAACAAGAGAAAACTATAGGCATCACTACTGAGGAGCTAAGGTACTAAGGGTTTCCTGAGGCGACCGGCCTCCAAAATTTCGAGGGTATGACTGGCAGGATTTAGAGTCTTTAGAAGGGTTTGGGTTGATTATTTTACTGGAAAAAAGAAAGAGAACGGTTAGGTTCCATGGAAAATCTTGCGGGCACCGCATCGCTATTGTCACCTCTTTCAGGCTTTGACCGAGGATTTGCCATCATTGCCATGGTCCAGGACCAGATGCTTGTGAATTCCATTCCAATCATTCCAGAGAAGAAAACCTAGGCAGATCAGGTCTAGAAGGCAAAATGTCGGTTGTTCAAAGGATCAATTTCTTAAATCCCAAAACCTGGCTGGTACTGTAGTGTTTGCCTTCCAGCTTTCCTGCCTGCATCTCTTCGTTTTATGTGGATTTTCGCCTTTTCGCGATGGCATGCAGCTGTTGTAATCTTACCGGCATTTGGTCAATTATGACTTATTGACGACATTTCATGCCTGCCCAATACACACCAACCAATTTGAAATTGTGTTTTCCAATTTCATCATGTGGCCGAAGTGAACTTCCTGGGCCTTCAGCTGTGGCAAAGGACAAGAAGAGCCAGAAGATTTCCAAAGAGAAGAGTGGCGCAGCTAGGGCCCTGGAAATCTCTGCAGACTTTCGGGCAACCTTTGGATATTCAAAAAGGCAGCGACTTGGCCATATAATGATACATCTCAACATACATATAATAAACACATATTATTATGATATTTAATATGTATATCACATATTTGCTAATTATATCTGTGGGTGACTAGCTTAAATTCTCCCAATCCCTCGCTCTAGGCATGCTCTCACCTTTTTCTGGATGCATGCTTTTCTGAAACAAACCACCGATTTCAGCAGGAAACTTTGGTGAGTCAAGCGCAAAATCTGAATTTCAGTGTGATGTATTTGTGAGTCGTGGTTTCAGTTTCATGTACAGCCACCAAAACATCACAAGTTATCATGTATAGCCCAGCCCTGGGCCTGGCAAAGTTTCGTCTGGGCAAAGCCTACTCTTGGACCGCTAACGCTAAGACGTAGTAATATGATTGAGTAAGAGTGATTCGTAATTCGATTGTAAACTTAGTGTGACACAGTGGATCACAGTGGTACTTTCAATGTGATAATTGCCCATGTACAGGAAAGGCTTAGCAAGAAAGAACGATGCCAAATGAAGGCCGAGAAGAAGCAGCTCAAGGACCATCTGTTTTGATCAGTCGAGACAACTGGGCTTGTGAAGGGCCTCGCGCCACTGCGGTAGTTCTGGCAAAACTTCCGCGTATTTTTAACTATATATACTATTCATTCATATTCATTCCATGCGGTATTTTGTCTAGGTGCTTCCCACTTCGTGTCATTGTGATCCTGTGAAGTTTTTTGTGGCCAGCACATGCAGCACCAGTTGCATGAGGCAATGGCAAAAAACGGCCCTCAGAGGCGAGGGGTCATTGTGGAACTAACCCGACCTGATGCATCCAGCGGTTCCCCATTTTTTCGTGTCAGTGCTGTGTGGAAGATTATTTCCAAGGAGTCTAGCAAATGGAATTCTAAGGGCGCCCAGCTGTGATAAACTGTTTCTCAAAGATCTTCAAGGGCTCCAAGCAAACACTGAATCACCATTCCAAACCATTAGTCGACTGCAACGAACCGTAAGGCACTTTTCTTAAGACATCGGAATGTCCCGTATTTTTGGATCCGCCCCAGGCCAGAGAAGCCAGGGATGATGAGCTTGGAAGATCACGTTGAAGAGGACGTGGGGGGGTGAAGTGTAGAAGGATAGATTGTGTGCTGAATGTTCCGACATCATTGGTGCATGATGTGATATGATGACGATTCTTGTTTTTCCCACCAGCTGCAGGGAGAATTGCCCCGGCTCTCATATAACCTAATGGCACGGACGCCGATCATCTTCCAACAGCTAGCAATGCCTTGGGATGGGATTTTGGGGAAAGGTGGAATGTCCGTTTCAGATCTTGATGGGCCCAATGGCTCTTGACATGTCCTTTTTGGATCTTGTTGAATATGATATAAAGTCTACTTGCCTGTTCTTTTTCGATACTTTCTGGCTTCATTGACATACTAAACATTGCTATAAACCACATCTATATTGGTATGGGTCAGTCAAGGTACAGTCGACAGGAACTTAGTTGAGACCATCGGCAGGTGGTGAAATTCTCAAGCGTCGAAGAGATGGACCGCGCCGATGGCACGCCTCCGGCGAAGGCGAGGGCCGTTCCGCCAAGGCAATGCATGCCATGGAGACACATGAGACATCGACATGGATTGAGTGTAGAGACTGAACACGCAACATACAGAAACATACAGAAACAACCCACATGATATTCTCCACCAGGAATATTGATATCTTTGGTAGTGAGGTCTTAGAGGCGCTTGGATAGAGTTAGACCGTTAGGTGCAAGAAAATATACTTTGAACGTAGTGTGGGCTCTTAACCATCAGGCTCTTGCGCGGGGCCAGGTTGTTTTCAAGGAAGCAGAGTTCAGACATGTGATCTTTGCAGGAATTGCCTCCAGCTCCAGCCGCGTCCAATGTGACTGATGGTGCGTCAGAGGCGCGAGATGTTATTGGCTAAGCCGTGTCAAGGTCCGTCAACTGCGAGATAAGCCCTGATTTTATATCTCGTTCTCTTGGGAGCACAATAAAAGTCAATTGCACCCCACATCTCCCAAGGACATCCAACATATCCAACACCAGTCATGGGCCCTCACATGCTATAGGCCTAAGTTGCACCATTTTTTTTTGGCCCACCCTGGAAGACTGCCTAACTTTTGTCAGTTGTTTGAGGGGTTTGAATGGTAGAGTGTAAGCATAGTAGTAAAAGAATAGTACAGTCAAAGAATAGTAGAGTGAAAGAATACTAGTAAAGCCAAAGAATAGTAGAGTCAGAGACTAGTCGAGTCAAAGAATAGTCGAGTCAAAGAATAATAGAATCAAAGAATAGTAGAGTCAAAGAATAGCAGAGTAAAAGAGAGTCAAAGAAGCGTGATGGCATAGAATGAGTCTTGAGTTTTTCTTCAAATAGTGCCTCTGATGTGATTCTGACTGGCAGGGGCTGAATGTTCCAACAGAGTTGGTATGTATTGACGTTTTATGATCACAAGTCATCGGGTTCTGACCCTTGGCAGGCTGTTCTGTCAATGAGCCATTCACATATACTTTGCTACGATGTAAGTCTATAACATATAACAGTCGCGGTTCCCGAGCCTAGAAAGCTGGAAATCTTCCTTGGATTTTCCAGGACTGGCTCACCGGTTTTCTCAAAAACTTGCTTTTCTGCGGCTGCGGAATGTGTGGCGCTCAGGGAAAAGGACCGTCGAAGGTGAGTTGAAAGAAAAGTGATGTTGTATAGTCAGAATCAACGTATAGATGCAGTAACAACGAAGGTCAAATCGAATCATCTAAGACCAAAATATCTATGTGAAGATCCTGAATAGTGCCTTCCCAACCTTCCATGGCAAGGCGCCAAAAATGAAAAGGCAAAGTGAGTCTGACGAGAGCTGCAGTGTGTGCGCACATCGTGCGGGGCTGCAGTGGCATTGCACAGTCAGAGGCGGTCAGAGGGCGATCTTTGACGACGTCTTTGCCGAATTCAATGCAGATGTCGATGGATTGCTGCAAAGTTAGCTGTACATATATGCGATCTGAATCTGGTCAAATGATAATAGCGACCTCACATGGGCCTTCCAAAATAATCCCCTTATATATGTCAGGCAAATCATGATGAAATATGTTTTAATTTGGCCAGATGTATTGCTCGACACCACGATGGAAAAAATCCTGTGGAGGTTGAAGCTGAGATGGTGAAATGCGAAGATGCCTAAGGTTTCTTTCGGAAAATTGATTGCGAAATACAGAGATTACGTGAAAAAATGTGGGTGTTGCTGCTGTGAAATCACACGCATGCATCAATTCCGTGATTTACAATTTCGTATGGGAAGGTGTCAAAGAATTTGGGGACACAGAAAAACATGCAGAAAGGAGGGTTTCGACTGGAATCAATCATCAATCACAACTTTTTTTTGGAGATGTGGAGGGTCAAATTATGTTTGAAACATATGGTGACAGGTCTTGTGACCGTTGAATAGGTGAGCTAGGATTGTCCCTTCAAGGCACCTGATGCGATGATTTGTCCATAATTTGCCGTGAAATATCTGTAGAAAAGTGTTCCCGTCTCACGGTTCTTTTCAGGGGAAGGTAAACTAGGTAAACAACGAACCAAGCAAAAAACCTTAAAAATCAATGAGACTTGATACATGGATCCTTTCCAAAAAACACCGAAACACCTCGTGGTCTTCGC